>ERZ1669249.39-NODE-39-length-90919-cov-10.551968_pt1 | contig 90919 bp, 85 predicted proteins | sample MGYA00579293_ERZ1669249 | MGnify/ENA primary metagenome ERZ1669249 (study PRJEB41166, sample SAMN08046057) | hot springs metagenome | biome: hot spring; feature: neutral hot spring; material: thermophilic sediment; isolation source: thermophilic sediment from... | reverse complement strand
CCAGAGAACTCCTTGAATATGTGCGAGAGCTTGTCACAGACTATGCAGTAAGGCAGATTCTCCACAATGGTATAGCAGGAGAATTATCTTCGCTTACAAGATTTTACATCCTTTGGCGATGGACTTATGGTGAGGCAAAAGTTCATTTTGATGAGGCGAGAAAACTTGCCCAATCAACAGGGGTTAATCTTGAAAAGGAATGGAATAAAGGATTTATCAAAAAAGAAAAAGAATTCATAAGAGTTCTTGGACCGCATGAAAGAAAACTTGAAGAGCTTAAAGATGCTCGGGATATGATAGATGTCCTTCATAAAATATTACTTCTCTGGAAAGAGGGAAGAAAGGAAGAAATGAAGGAAGTTCTTAAAGAAACAGGCTACGGCTTAAAAGAATCTTTTTACAGAGTTGCTCAAGCCATCTCAGAGACTTTGTCTCTTGAGAGTAAGGAAAAGAAGCTTCTTGATGGATTTTTAAGCGGAAAAGATAAGTTGCAGGAAGATATAAAGAATTTTAAAAAATATCAAAGGAGGTTGTTTGAATGAAAGCCTTTACTCAAATAGCAGTACCTCACAGAGATGTAGCTGGAGGCAGACTGTTTATGGATGTTTTTGCAGCAGATCTCTGGCAGGTTGTCAAAGGTGAAGCTCCCATTGAGTATCAAGATCCTGACATATTTTTCCGAAAAACCTATCAAACTGAGGGATTAAAAAATATTCTTGAAATTGCTAAAGCCCGCCTTGAAGGGAAGAGTGGAGATTCTACCATTCAACTGCAAACTCCCTTTGGAGGGGGGAAAACGCATACCCTTATTGCCCTTTATCATAAAGTAAGAGAATGGGGCTATAAAGTTGCAGTAATAGATGGAACAGCTCTTAATCCAAAAGAAGCGAAAATTTGGGAAGAAATAGAGAGACAGCTAACCGGTAAAGTGGAACTAACTAAGGGAGAGATAGCCCCTGGAAAGGAAAAATTATATAAACTTCTATCAGAACATTCTCCTGTGCTTATTTTAATGGATGAGCTTCTTGAGTATGCCACCAAAGCAGGTGGAATAAAAATAGGGGATTCCAACCTTGCCTCCCAAACTTCTGCTTTTATGCAGGAATTAACGGGAGCTGTCTCCACAGTAGGGAGGGCTCTCCTTGTGGTCTCATTACCCTCAAGTATAAGAGAGCGCTACGATGAAAATGCTGAAAGAATTTTTCAACAGTTTCAAAAAATTTTAGGAAGAGTGGAAAAAATTTACACCCCCGTAAGAGATGAAGAAATTGAATATGTCATAAGGGCAAGAATTTTTGAAGGAATTGATGAGAAAGAGGTTAAAATCGTAGTAGATGATTTTATAGAATATGCCAAAAGAGAGAATCTTCTCACCAATGACGAAGTAGTAGAGTATAGGGAGAAATTTCTTAAGAGTTATCCTTTTAAACCTGAGGTAATAGACATTCTTTACAAAAGATGGGGTTCCTTTCCCACTTTTCAGAGAACAAGAGGTGTTTTAAGACTTCTCTCTTTAGTGGTTCACGACCTAATGGATAAAAACCTACCCTTTATCAGGCTTGGTGATTTTAATCTGGAGAATCAAGAAATAAGAAGAGAATTAATTAAGCACATAGGACAGGAATGGGATAGTATTATTGCTCAGGACATAACCTCTAAGAGTTCGGGAGCAAAAAGAGTAGATAAAAGCCTTGGAAGTTCCTATAGAGCCTACAAACTTGGAACATTGGTTACTACCACTATCTTTATGAGTTCCTTTTCTGGAAGGGGAGAAAAAGGCATAAGTCCCAAAGAAATAAGGTTGTATTGTGTTTATCCAGCCTTTTCAAGCACGGTTATAGATACTGTTTTGAGGGAGCTTAAAGAAAAGCTCTTTTATCTATCCGATGAGGGCTATTACTTTACCAACCAACCTAATTTAAATAAAATTATTGTCACACGAGAAACTAACATCTCTGAGGCTGAAATTTTAGAAGAAGAAAGAAGAATTATAGAAAGGCATCTTTCCAAATCCTTAGAAATTAGAGTATATCTCTTTCCTAAATTTTCAGGGGATATTCCTGATACTGCGGAACTAAAGCTTATTATTTTAAATAATGCAAAGCCAGAAATAGAATTCCTTGAAAAATGCGGGGAAATTCCCAGGGTAAATAGAAATCTTCTTATCTTCCTCTGTAGAGATGAAACCTATGGGGAGAACTTTTACAACTACCTAAGAAAGTATTTGGCTTTGAGGTCTATAGAAGCTGATGAAAAGTTGAGATTAACAGAGAATCAGCAAAAAGAGGTTAAGAATAAACTTAAAACCTATGAACAAAGAGAATACGATGAGTTGAGAAAATTCTATAAAAAGCTTTATCTTCCTACAAGAGAAGGCTTTAAGGAGATAGATTTAGGGATTGCTATTTATGGAGAGAAGTTTTTAAATCAAGAAATTTATCAATTTTTAAAAAACCATGGGGAGATTCTTGAGAAGGTATCTCCCAAGGTAATAAAAGAGAAGTATCTTTCAGGCAAAGATTTTATACCTATAAGGAGCCTATATGAAACCTTTTTAAGAACGCCCGGGGAGCTTAGATTAGTTTCTAAAGAGGGATATATAACAAGCATTAAGGAAGGGGTGAAGATGGGGCTTTTTGGTTTTGGGTACTTAAGGGGAGATCTTCCTGAATGTGTGGTTATAGGAGAGGCTCCCAAGGTGGATTTAACCGAGGATGAGATTATAACTCAGCCTAAGTTGTGTGAGAAAAAAGAAGAGGTCAAGATGGGTGCAGAGGCAATGAAGGATATTTCTGAGCCCTTCCCTACCTTGACTGTAAGTAATTCAATGGAGGAGTATAAAGAAAGATCCTATATGGATTCTCTTGATTTATCTCTTTTGGTGTCTCACGGGAAGCTTTCTCCAGTGGGGAATATAATTAGTCTTTTGTGGAATAAATTTGAAAAGGTGGAAGTGACTATTCACATAAAAGCTGAAAATGGCAAATTAGAAAAAAGTGAATATGAGGATAAAATTTTAGAGGCTTTAAGACAAGCAGGAATAAAAATTTTAAATTCTAAAAATTAATAATGCTAACAAGTGTATGTTTCATTACTAAAACTGGACATACTATCTCCACTGGATTTTATTTGTTATATTACCCTAAAAAGTTTCTTTATTGAATAATGATGGTACAATTTTGTAATTATAACAAAAATGTTCAAAAAAAATTCATACATAAAAAGGATCTACTTAATTTTAAACAGGCATAAATTTTGTTTAAATAAAAAGCGTAAAAATAAAAATTAAGGAGGGAGTCTTTTATGATAAAGGAAAAGCCAAGAGACAAAAAAGATGTAATGGAGTTGATTAAACAGTATGATGTTAAGTTTGTGAGATTTTGGTTTACCGATGTTCTAGGTCAACTAAAAAGTTTTGCTGTTCCTATTGAAGAATTGGAGGTTGCCTTTGAAGAGGGAATGGGCTTTGATGGTTCATCTATAAGGGGGTTTGCTCGTATTGAAGAATCAGACATGATAGCTATTCCTGATCCAACTACTTTTGCTATTCTCCCATGGAGACCTAAAGAAAAAGCAGTGGCAAGAATGTTTTGCGATATTTATAATCCTGACGGGACTCCTTATCAAGGTGATCCTAGATATGCCTTAAAAAGAAATTTGGAGAAAATGAAAGAAATGGGATTTACTAATTTTTACTTAGGTCCTGAACTTGAATTTTTTTACTTTAAAAGTGATCAGGAAACAGAAATTTTAGACAAAGGTGGTTATTTTGATTACCCAATGGATGCAGCTGAGGATTTAAGAAGAGAAACTATTTTTTGTTTAGAACAGATGGGAATAAGAGTTGAATATTCCCATCATGAAGTTGCTCCATCTCAGCATGAAATAGATTTAAGATATGCAGATGCTTTAGAGATGGCTGATATTGTTATGACCTATAGAGTAGTAGTAAAAGAAGTAGCTAAAAAATATGGAGTTTATGCTACTTTTATGCCAAAACCAATCTTTGGTGTTAATGGAAGTGGTATGCATACCCATCAATCATTATTTATTGGAGATAAAAATGCTTTTTTTGATCCTAATGACCCTTATCACCTTTCTGATATTGCTAAAAAATATATTGCAGGACTTTTAACTCATATAAAAGAAATTACTTTGGTATTAAATCAGTGGGTAAATTCTTATAAACGACTCGTTCCCGGATATGAGGCTCCTGTTTACATTTCTTGGGCAAGAAGAAACCGTTCAACTCTTATTAGAGTTCCCATGTATAAGCCTGGGAAAGAAAAAGCTACCCGTATAGAACTTAGAAGTCCTGATCCTGCATGCAATCCCTACCTTGCTTTTGCCTGTATGTTAAGAGCAGGTCTAGAAGGAATTAAAAAAGGATACCCTCTTCCTGAACCTGTGGAAAAAGACATTTTTCATATGACAGAAGAAGAGAGGAAAGCCTTAGGAATTGATAGTTTACCTGGAAATTTAGGAGAAGCTATAGCTTATGCTGAAAAAAGCGAATTACTTAAAGATACTCTTGGAGAACACATTTTTAATGAATTGATAAAAAATAAAAAACTTGAGTGGGATGAATATAGAATTCAAGTATTTCCATATGAAATAAAAAAATATTTGCCTATTCTTTAAAATTTAAATTTTAAAGAGATTCACAGCCCGGAGGAAAAAATCTTCCGGGCTATTTCTTATTTTTTATAAGAGCGTATTTTTTTATTTTGTAATTAATTTGTCTCTTAGTAAGTCCAAGCAATTTGGCTGCTTTTGTTTGGTTGTAATTACAAGCCTTTAGAGCCTCTTCTATAGCTCTTTTTTCAAGAAGCTTAAGCTGAATTGGAAGTGAGTTTTTCAGATTAATTCCTATTGTTTTGATATCTACCTCTTGTGTTATGTAAAATGGTAAATCTTTTAAGGTGATTTTATCTCCTTCAGCAAGAATTACCAATCTTTCTATAGTATTTTCAAGTTCTCTTACATTTCCAGGCCAAGAATAATTCATAAGTTTTTCCATGGCAGATTTGGTTATACTTATATTTTTACCGTATTCTTTGTTGAACTTTTTAAGAAAATGGTCAATTAAAAGAGGAATATCTTCTTTTCTCTCTCTTAAAGGTGGAAGATAAATAGGGATTACATTTAATCTGAAATATAGATCTTCTCTAAAAGTGCCATTTTTAATCATCTCTTCAAGATTTTTATTAGTAGCTGCAATAATTCTTATATCCACTTTAATAGATTTAGTTCCTCCTATTCTTTCAAAGGTTTTATCTTGGATAACTCTTAAAAGTTTTGCTTGCAAAGAAAGTGGTAAATCTCCTATTTCATCTAAAAAAATAGTTCCACCATTTGCTAATTCAAATTTTCCTGGTTTAGAAACTAAAGCACCTGTAAAAGCACCTTTTTCGTAACCAAAAAGTTCTGCTTCAAGAAGATTTTCAGGAATAGCTGCACAATTTATAGCTAAAAAGGGACCTTTACTTCTATCACTTTCAAAATGAATAGCCTTTGCAATAAGCTCTTTTCCTGTTCCTGATTCTCCTATGAGTAAAATAGTTGCTTTAGTTTTTGCAGCTTTTAAAGCTGTTTTAAAAACTTCTTGCATTTTATCTGATATTCCAATCACATTCTGTAAACTGTATTTTTTCTTAAGTTCAAAAGTAAGTTCTTCTTTCTCAGTCCTTACCTTACTGAATAATTGATAAAGTTTTAAATATTGAGCAATTAGTGTAGCAATGATATTAAGAACTCTGATATCTTCCTTAAGATCTATTTCGTTACTGAAAATTCTATCTACTGAAAGAACCCCCATAATTTCATCTTCTATTTTTAGGGGCACACAGAGAAAAGATATATTATCTTTCTGTAATCTTGCTCCTGTCCTATTTAGAAAAAGGGGTTCTTTTCCTATATTGGGAACTATCATTGGTTCTCCTATTTGAAAAACCCTTCCAACTATCCCCTCCCCTATTTTATATTTTCCTCTTGCTATCTGCTCTTCTGTTAATCCATAAGCTACAACAATTTGAAGGGTATTTGTATCTGGATCATAAAGGGTAATAGTTGCTCTTTGCATCTCAAGGATATCAGAGAGAACTCTTAAGGCTTTGTATAGATTAGTTTTTATCTCAAAGGAAGAATTTAAAATTTTACTTATTTCAAAAAGCGCAGTAAGTTCTTTGGTTTTTCTTTCCAACTGAACATAAGAACTTTCTTTCATAAGTTATTTTATTCTTCTTGCCAGGAAATTGCTCCTACAGGACAGCTGTTTATTGCTTCATCACAATTACATTGAGAGCAGGCATCTTGATTTTTAACACGGGCTTTCTCAATAGTTTCATCTAATTCGAAAACATCTGGACAAATCTCACTACAAGTTCCGCAGCCAATGCAAAGTTCTTCATCAATAATTAAAACTTTAGCCATTTTTAACCTCCTATATTGTTTTACTTTTAAAATAAATCAATTTTAATAAAAATCAATATGTTTAGTAAACAAATTTATAAAATTCACTTTCTAAATTTTTATATATTCCTCGTTTCCATAGTTTCTGTTTAATAAATGTTATTTTAATTTCCTTTGCTACTTTAGAGGCAAGCTTTAAATATAAATGCTCATATAATTTTTTTCCCCATCCTTTATAACTTATTATCAAAATAAGTTTTCGGCAACGAATTTTTTTAAGAAAATATGTTATAGGAGGGCAGTTAAAGGTCCATTTTGGAAAACAAAGTATTATAGTGTCATTAAAAGGTGGTTCAAAGGTAGCCTTAAAGGGTAAATAGGGTATGAAAGAGAGGAAAAGCCAGATAAGATAAGGGAATTTATAAGTTCTAATTTCTTTTGGTTTTAAATTGAATTTTTTACTTAACCATTCTGCTATTTCTTTTGAGGTTCCTGTATAGGAAAAATAATAAATATCCATCTTCTAAATTAGTGAAGTTGTTTCTCTTTTAAATATTCCTCAATTAAGTTATCTGGAGATTCAGTTGAAGTATCTGTAACTAAAACTTTTATTTCGTTTTGGGTAAGATAGTCTGCCAAATCCTTTGGTGGATTAAAAAGAAGAGTATGGGTTACTACTTGTTCTTTTAGAAAATCAATTAAGCTTTGGTTTTCAACCTTTTTTACTACATCCTTTACTAAGATTTTATTATTTTCTATGTCGTAAATTGCAAAAAGATCGAATTTTTCTGGATCTGTTTCAATTTTAGAGGGTGTACTTATAGGAATAGCTATTCTCATAAATTTTTCTTCTAAGATATCCCTTTTCATTTCTTCAGTTGTCACAATAATATTTCTTACTAATTCTTCAAAAGCCTTTGCTGTTACACTTTCTGGATAGGCAGCTATCAATGGTTTGCCTGCATCTCCAGTATCTACTAAACGCGGATCTAAGGGAATACGTCCTAAAAATCTTACTCCCATTTCATCTGCCAGCTTCTGTCCCCCTCCTTTTTTAAATATATCTACTGGTTTTCCGCAATGAGGACATATGAAACCACTCATATTTTCAACTATTCCGAGAATTCTTAATTTTATTTTTTGACAAAATCTTATAGCTTTTTTAACATCTAATAAAGATACTTCCTGAGGAGTTGTTACTATAAGAGCATAGGCATCAGGCATAGTCTTAGCAACTGTTAAAGGTTCATCTCCTGTTCCAGGAGGTGCATCAATAATTAAGTAATCAAGTTCTCCCCAATCAATATCTCCTATAAATTGCCTTATAGCAGAATGTTTGATTGGTCCCCTCCATATAATAGCTGTATCCTCTGAGGGAAGAAAGGGTTCAATGGAGAGAAATTTTAAATTGGGAGAGTATTTTATAGCTCCCAATCTCCCATCTGGTCTTCTTGAAAGTTTTAGATCCCTTGCACCAAGCATCTTAGGAACATTGGGACCATGTAAATCTACATCAAGAAGTCCTACTATGAGATCCTGCAAAGATAATCCTACAGCCACATTAACTGCTACAGTACTTTTACCCACCCCGCCTTTCCCAGACATAACAAGTATTTTATGCTTTATTTTAGCAAGTTGTTCTCTTAATTTCTTGTCCTGTTGTTCCATAATAAAACTTTTTTCTTTTTTAATCATATGACTTACCTCCAGCAAAAATTAATTTATAAGGGTTCGGTTTGAGTATTTTAATACTGACTTATTTTTTGTCAAATTTTCAGATACAAGAAAGCTTGAAGATATCTTGAAATTATTCTAAATTCAATTATTATTTAAATAACTTAAAAATTAAATAATTTTATAAAAGGCGAAGAAAAATATGGATTTAGAAAATGCAAAAGAAGAAGTAATTACTAAAGAACTTGTTTTTGATGAATATCCTGTATTGCGTTCCCTTTATGGAGAAAGGGGAGCTCATTTTAAGATCTTAGAAAACTTTTTTAGAGTTCAATTAACTCTTAAGGGGAATCATGTTTTTATTACTGGAGAACCTATAGATTCTGAGCTTGCTGAAAAGACTATAGAGGAGCTTTATTTTCTTGTTAAATCAGGATACAATCTTTATCCATCAGATGTGGAATATGCTTCAAAAATAATTTTAGAAAATCCTCAGGCAAAGCTTAAAGATATATTTCTGGATACTATTTTTGTAACTTCTGGAAGAAAAGTAATTACTCCAAAAGGTGTGACCCAAAAGAAATATATAGAAGCTATAAGAAAATCTGAAATTGTTTTTGGAATAGGACCCGCTGGAACAGGAAAGACCTATCTTGCAGTAGCTATGGCTGTTTCTTTTCTGATGAAAGGAGAAATAAACAGAATAATTTTGGTAAGACCTGCTGTTGAGGCAGGAGAAAAACTTGGATTCTTGCCTGGAGATATTGCAGAAAAAGTAAATCCCTATTTAAGACCCCTTTATGATGCCCTTTATGATATGCTTTCCTTTGATAAAGTAGTTAGATTATTTCAAAAAGGAGCTATTGAGATAGCACCGCTTGCTTTTATGAGAGGAAGAACTTTAAATGAGGCTTTTATTATTCTTGATGAAGCTCAAAATACTACTTCAGAACAAATGAAAATGTTCCTTACTCGTTTGGGTCAAAATTCAAAGGCTGTAATTACAGGAGATATAACACAAATAGACCTCCCAGATCCTAAAAAATCAGGATTGCTTGAAGCTATTGAAATATTAGATGGTATTCCAGGAATTACTTTCGTATATTTTACTAAAAATGATGTAGTAAGACATCCTATAGTGCAAAAAATTATAGAGGCTTATGAAAGTAAAGGAAAATCTGTAAGTACTTAGAAGAATGGATATTCTCATAAGCTCAATCATTCGTTTGATAGATCTATTTTTAACCATTTATGTATGGATAATTATAGCACGAGCTATAATTTCTTGGGTAAATCCCTATCCCTATCATCCCTTGGTGAGATTTCTTTATAAAGTCACAGAACCAGTTTTAGCTCCTATACGGAGAATTATTCCTCCAATCGGCGGAATTGATATAAGTCCTGTTATTGTTATTTTTATCATATTTGTAATTCAAAATCTTTTACATCGTCTTTTAGTAAAGATTTTAATATTTTAATGCTTTTGGAAATAAAAGTTAAGCCAGGTTCTTCAGAAGATAGAATTATTCAATTTAGAGAGCCGAATTTCTTAGAAATTTCTTTAAAAGCTCCACCAGAAAAAAATAAAGCTAATGAAAGGCTTTCTCAATTCTTAAGTAAGGTTTTTAAAATTCCTAAAAATCAGGTTAAAATCGTTAAGGGCAAAACCTCCAAAAATAAAATTATAAAGATTGAGGGAATTATAGAAAAAGAGGCTATAAAAATAATTAAAAAAACTTTAGAGAAAATCCGTGAATAGAAAAAATAAGAATAAAAAAATATTTCATTATGAAGAATATTTTGTCAAATATGAAAATCTAATTCCCCATTACGAAGAATTTCTTTCTTCTTTAAAAACTCCTATGCCTCAATATTTCAGAATAAATACCTTAAAAGTTTTTAAAAAGGAAGATCAAGAGTATTTGTTAAATACTCTCAAAGAAAAAGGGGTTGTTTTTGAAGAAGTTAAGGAGATACCCTATTTTTATAGGGTTCTTAATAATGAAGAAATATCCTTAGGGAATCTGGAAGAATATAGTTTGGGACTTATTCATTCTATGACCCTTTCAAGTAGTTTACCTGTAATTGCTCTTGATCCAAAACCAGGAGATTTGATATTAGACATGTGTGCAGCCCCTGGGGGGAAAACAGGGCTTATGGCTATGGTTACAGAAGATAAGGCAATAATTGTTGCTAATGATAAAAGAATTGATAGGTTAACTGCATTGGTTGCCAATATTAAAAGGCTCGGAATAACCTGTGCAATTACTACAAGGTATAGAGGAGAACAATTTCCTTTTGGTATACCTTTTAATAAAATTTTAGTAGACGCACCTTGTACAGGAGAAGGAAGATATAGAATAGGTTTGGAAGGGGAAATACTTTATCAAAAAGGGACTGGTAAAGCTAATTTACCTTCCATTCAGAAGGGATTACTTATAAGGGCCTTTGACCTTATTCAACCTGGAGGAATAATAGTTTATAGTACCTGCACTATAAATCCTAAGGAAAATGAAGAAATTGTTGATTATTTACTCAGAAAAAGGCAGGCAGAAATATTAGATTGGGAATCTCCTTTACCTTTTCATCCAGGTCTTACTGAATGGGAAGGGAAACCCTATCATCCTTCATTAAAATTAACCAAACGTTATTATACTCATGAAATCCAAGCTGTAGGATTTTTTGTAGCTAAGATAAGGAGAATTAATTAAAAACTAAAAAGACCTTTGTAATCTAAAAACTTATGTTATAATACCTTTCTGGTGAGTATAAAAGGGGGAAATTATGTCTACACTGGTAGTTGTAGGTACCCAGTGGGGAGATGAAGGAAAAGGTAAAATAATTGATGTTCTTACAGAGAAAGCAGATTATGTAGTTCGTTTTCAAGGTGGTAATAATGCTGGTCATACTATAGTTATAAACAATAAAAAATATATTTTTCATTTAATTCCCTCTGGAATTTTTTGGCCTCAAACAATTTGTGTAATAGGAAACGGTGTGGTAGTGGATCCTGAGGTATTAATTCAAGAAATAGAAAGACTTAAAAAAGAAGGATTAAAAGTTGATTCTAAAAAACTTCTTATAAGTGAAAAAGCTCATGTCATAATGCCCTATCACAAAGCACTTGATTTAGCAAGAGAAAAGAAAGCTAAAAAAGATAAAATAGGTACTACCTGTAGAGGAATTGGTCCCTGTTATGAAGACAAGGTTGCAAGAAAAGGATTTAGATTAATAGATCTAACTTATCCAGAACTTTTTAAAGAAAAATTAAAAGCAATCCTTGAAGAAAAAAATTTTATTTTAAAATATTTTAATGCTGAGACCATAAAATTTGAAGATATATATGAAAAATATGTAAAATATGGAGAATATTTAAAACCTTATCTTACAGATGTTTCTTTAGTGCTCTGGAAAGCAAAAAGAGAAGATAAAAAAATTTTATTTGAAGGAGCTCAAGGTACATTTTTAGATATAGATCATGGAACTTATCCCTATGTTACTTCATCCAACACTTTAGCTGGAAATGCCTGTTGTGGTTCTGGACTTGGTCCATTAGAAATAGACATGGTTTTAGGAGTAGTAAAAGCTTATACCACAAGAGTTGGCGAAGGTCCTTTTCCAACAGAATTAAAAAATGAATTAGGAGATCGTTTAAGAACAGGAGGCTTTGAATTTGGTTCCACTACTGGAAGACCAAGAAGATGTGGATGGTTAGATCTGGTATTAGTAAAAACTGCCATTAGATTAAATAGTATCAAAGCTCTTGCTCTTACTAAACTTGATGTATTATCAGGATTTGAAAACTTGAAAATATGTATAGCCTATGAATACGAAGGAAAAATAATAGATTATTTACCTTCCAGTTTAAACGAAATGGCTAAACTTAAACCTATATATAAAGATTTGCCAGGCTGGAAAAGGGATATTAAAAATGTTAAAAGATTTGAAGATCTTCCAGATGAGACAAAAACTTATATAAAAACCATAGAAGAATATTTAGAAGTACCTTTCTATTTGATTTCTTTTGGTCCAGAAAGGGAAAGCTGCTTTATTTTAAAAAATCCCTTTGAAAATTAAAACCAAACTCTATGAAAGAAAGGGTTCTTATAGCAAATAGAGGAGAAATTGCATTAAGAATAATGGAAGCCTGTAAAGATTTGGGTATTGACTATGTTGTAGTTTATACAAAAGAAGATCAAGAATCTCTTCATGTTAGATTAGCTGATAAAAAATACAGAATTTCAGACTATAAAGATATGAATGATCTTTTAGCTGTTGCTGATGAAGCAAAGTGTACAGCTATTCATCCTGGTTATGGTTTTCTTTCTGAAAATTATAGATTTGCAAGAAGAGTTATAAAAAGGGAAAGGCCCTTAATTTTTATAGGTCCCTCCTGGGAAGCAATAAGAGATCTAGGGAATAAACTTTTTTTAAAAAAAATGGCTAAAAATTTAGGTATTCCTTTTATTCCTGGAACTACAGAACCTATCTATAATGAAATTGAGGCTGAGATAAAAGCAGAAGAACTTTATGAAAATTTAAATTCTCAAGGAATCAATAATCCCGCTTTTTTAATTAAAGCTGCTGCTGGTGGCGGTGGAATGGGGATTGCTGAAGTAAAAGATCTTGAAGAACTTCGTCCTACTTTTAGAAAGATAAGGTCATATGCTAAAAGATTTTTCGGAGATGAGGGAATTATCATTGAGGCTAAAATCCCTTCTATTCAACATGTAGAGGTTCAAATTCTTGGAAGTAAACATGGAGAGCATGTTCATTTTGGGACAAGAAACTGTACTATTCAAAGTATTTCCAAACAAAAGAGAATAGAAATTGCTCCAGGATTTAACGAAAATGCTGAATATACTTTTGATTTTAGAGAGGTAGAAAAAAATATTATTTATTATTCCTTGAAATTGGCTAAACACTTCAATTATGATAATGTAGGGACATGGGAATGGCTTATTACCCCCGATGGTAAATACTATCTTATGGAGGTTAATACAAGGATCCAAGTAGAAAATGAAATTTCTGCAAAAATTTCCTTCGTAAAAAATAAGCAAATTAATCTGATTAAAGAACAAATAAGAGTTGCCTTTGGTGAAAAATTGGGATATTCTCAAGAAGATATTAAATTTAAGGGGGTGAGTATTGAATTAAGATTGGTTGCTGAAGATGTAAAAAAAGGATTTGTTCCTTTAAGTGGAACAATCACCCAATTTTCTTGGACTCCTAAGCCTTGGCTTACTGTAAGAACCCATGTGCCCCAAGACCAGCCTTACACAATTCCTACTCAATTTGATCCTAATCTTGCTTTAGCTATAATTTACGGAGAAACTTTTGAAGAAGCAAAAAAAAGAAGTTTAGAATTTTTAGAGGATGTTATAATAGAAGGATACACTCCAAAAAGAGAAAAATTAATTACCAATGTAGATTTTTTAAAAGAAAAATTAGAATTTCTTTATAAATTTATAGAAACATAACTGCCTATGAAACTTGAGTGGCATAGAAAAATTAAAGATCTCTTGGATACAGCTATCTATATAAAAGATATAAAAGGTGACGATTTTTTAAATATTTCTTCTTTGGTTGATGAAATCTCAGAGGTCTATGAAAATTTCTATCACTATGATGAGGAATTTATAGAAAATTTTATTTCTCAAATTGAAAATAGACTAAAATTTATAATAGAAGAGGGAGAAAGAACTCTTACTCCCTATGAAATTGTTAAGATAACAAGACATCCACAAAGATTTACTCTTCAAGATATTTTAGAAAATGTGTATGATTCTTATATGGAATTAGGTGGAGAGGGAGAAATAAATATAGATCCTGCTGTAATATGTGCCAAAGCAATGATAGTAAGAAAAGTAGGGAATGAACTTTATTTTCATCAAGTAATGGTAATTGGGCATGAAAAAGGACACGGAGAAGAGTTTCGTTTAGGAGGGAGTGCAAAACCGTGGGGGAATGAAAAGGCTTTGCGTTATATGAAAATGGCAGAAACAGAGGGTATACCTATACATTTTTTTATTTTTACTCCGGGAGCTTATCCCATTGAGGATTATCCTGGTTCAGCTCAACAGATAGCAAGAAATTTGTATTATATGGCAAAACTTAAAGTTCCTACTGTAGCTTTTATTTCTGAAGGTGGTTCTGGAGGAGCTGAGGCTATAGGGCTTGCTGATATGAGATTGATGGCTGAAAAAGGCTATTATTCAGTTATAAGTCCTGAGGGTGCTGCAGCTATTGAGGCAAAATTGAAAGAAGGTAGACCACCAAGAGAGTTGGTAGAAAAATGTGCTAAAGCTCTAAAACTAACTGCTAAAGATAATTTAGAATTTGGAATTATAGATAAAATTATACCTGAACCACCTCTTGGGGCAAGAAAAAAGGATTATGAATTTTTTAAAAAATTGAGATTGGAATTGATAAAAGCAACGGATGAAGTAGTTTTACACACAAGAAGCTTAAAATTTCTGAGAAAATATGTTCTTTCAAAACAGGATACTGAAGATTTTAAATTTTTTGTAAACTGGGATTTAGATGAAGATGAAATAGAGATCTTAATAGAAAATAGATATAAAAAATATAGAAAAATGAGTCAATGGGCAGTTTGTGAACCAAAAAGTACTTTTAAAACCTTTTTTGACTTTGGGCATAATCTGGGACTTAAATTTAAAAATGAATTAAAATATAGAATTTTAAGACCTGGACATAAAACCTTTAAGAAATTTTTGGATGAATTAACTACTGAATCATCTCTTCTTTTTAAACCTGTTTCGGATCCAGTAAAAACAGTATATAACCTTATTGTAGGAAAAAAGATAAAAACTAAGCTTCCTGCACCGCTTTTAACAGAGGAAGAAATTAGCCCCTATACAAGCCCTTTAGCTCTTGAAGATAAGACAGTAACTTGTCCTGAGGCTGAAAAATATGGATGTCCTGATATATGGGTCCCTGACCTCTATGGAGAATATTGTGGAGTCTGTCCCAATTGTGGATATCACTTTCCATTAGAATATAAATGGTATTTAAATAATCTTTTTGACAAAAACAGTGTAAAAACTTTTAATGATAATATAGCCTCTGGGAATCCCTTAGAATTCGAGGGTTATGCTGAAAAGTTAAAAGAAGCAAGAAAAAGAACAGGTTTAAAGTCTGCACTATTGTCTTTTGAAGCAAAAATTGGAGGAATTTCTTTAGTCGCAGTTATGCTGGTAGGAGAATTTAGACAAGGTACTGTAGGAGTTGCTGAGGGAGAGAAATTTATAAGAGCTATTGAACTTGCTAAAGTTACCCGTCGTCCCTTTTTAGCTCTTGTCCATACTACAGGTGGAATAAGGATACACGAAGGGACTCTTGGATTAATTCAGATGCCAAGATGTACAATGGCTGTAAGAGACTATGTAGATGCAGGAGGACTTTATATAGTGGTCTATGATAATAATTCCTATGCAGGACCAGTTGCAAGTTTCTTAGGATCAGCACCTTATCAATTTGCCCTCAAATCAACAAGACTGGGTTTTGCAGGTCCGAGAGTTATAAAAGAAACAACTGGTCAAGATGTTCCTCCCGATTATCATAGTGCAGAAAATGCTTTAAAAAGAGGACATATTCAGGGAATATGGGATAGAAGAGAATTAAGAAAAAAATTATTTACAGCTCTGCTTACCATGGGAGGCAAGAATCTTTATTATAGGTAAAAAATATGAAGATAAATTATCAAAATTTAGATTTAATATTGCAAAAATTTAAAACTAATCCATATAAAGTTTATTCTGTATTAACCCCTCATACAGGATATATAAAAGAATTTAAGGTTAAAGAAGGAGATGTAGTTAAAGGGCCATCGGGTAAGTGGCTTGAAAAACCAGGAACTCCTCTTTTTATTTTAGAAAGAGAAAAAAACCAAAAACTTATTAGAGCTAAAACAAATGGTATAGTTCAAAAATTGAGAACTGACCTTTTAAATAAATTTGTTGAAGCTGAGGAAATAGTCTTAGAAATAAAACACCCACTTTCCAAAGAAGAAATTATTTCAGAAATTTTACTTTCAGCCCTTTATATTATAAGAGCTCCTGAAACAGCAAGATATATCTTAAGTCCTTCTCTTACTTCTAAACTTGAGAAACAGGGTTTGGGAAAAGTTAAAGTTAAAAAGGGAGAAGAGATTTTAATAATGGCTTTTATGAAAAGAGAAACTCCTATTTATTTTCCTGAAGAAGGAGAATTTATAGTATATCATATTTATTTCACACCCTTTCAATTAGTAGAAAGGGATCAACCCTTGATCGGTTTTTGTTTAGAAGAAAACCTTCCCTATTTACAAAAAATTATAGAAAGAATAAAAGAGGAATGGGTTTAATTTTCAAAGTTGGACTATTCTAAATATTTTCCTGAAATAGGTCAAGAAGTCTGGCATTTTAAAGAACTCTCAAGGGCGATGGAGGTATCTAAAAATCTCATTGAATTTTTCCCAGAAAAAGCAAATGGAAGAATTGTAAGAGCTGATACTCTTTTTGAGGCTAAAGGCAGATTTAATAGAAAATGGTTTGCTTTAAAAGGTGGGCTTTGGATGGCAATAAGTATTTATGATGAATTTTTAGAAGAAAACTCTTCTCTTATTCCTTTAATTTTTGGCTTAGCTATGGTTAGATGTGCAAACTATTTTAATATAGATAAAGCAAAAATTAAATGGATTAATGATCTACATATTAATGGAAAAAAATTAGGAGGAGTATTAATAGAAAAGTTCAATAACTGGTATATTGCTGGTATAGGAATAAATATCAATAATTTTTTACCATCAGGATTTCCTGCTACAAGTTTTAAAGAGATATTAGGTAAAGAATTATCTCTCTTAAAAGTTTTAGAAATACTCATTTACTGGTTAAGATATTATTTTGGTTTTTTGAGATTTTATGAAAGAAAGATACTTGAGGAAGAAAAAATAAATAATTTAATTATTAAGGATTTTAAGGAATTCTCTGATACTATCGGAAGGTGTATTGTTTATACTTATAATTTTGATAAGGAAGAAAATCTAATTGTAGGGAAAGTTTTAGATATTACAGAAAAAGGCTCTTTATTAATAGAAGATAGCTTTTATCAGGAGATTTTAGAAATTTTTTCAGGAGAAATTTTTTATGTTTTATAAAATTTATAATCAAGATAGGTATAATACTTTTGCAAAGGTAGATAATGATAGGATTTTTCCTTTAATTTTTTAATACTCTCAACCATAGCTCTTGCACAGGATAAAGTAGTAGCATAGGGTATATCCAATTCCATAGTATATCTTCTTATAAGATAGGCATCATCTTTACTTTCTTTACCTTTAGCAGTATTTATAGCTAAGGCTATTTCTTTGTTTTTTAATAGATCTAATATATTGGGTCTTAGAAGTTCAGAAATTTTAGGAACTTCTTTCACTTCTATACCTAAGGATTTTAAAAATTGAGCTGTACCTTTAGTGGCAATTAAATTAAAACCAAGTTCTTTTAAGGTTTTAGCAATAGGAACTACTAAGGGTTTATCCTCATCTTTAACTGAAATAAAAACAGTTCCTTCAGTAGGTAATTTCATACCAGCTGCTAATTGAGCCTTTGCATAGGCTAAAGCGGGATCCCAATCTATACCCATAACCTCACCTGTAGATTTCATCTCAGGACCTAACATTACATCAACCTTAGGAAATCTTTTAAATGGGAAAACAACCTCTTTTACTGAATAATAGGGAGGTATTACTTCCTTTGTAAAACCTATATCTTTCAGGCTTTCTCCTATCATTATCCAAGTTGCAAGTTTTGCAAGTGGCACACCAATGGCTTTTGAAACAAAAGGGATAGTTCTTGAAGCTCTTGGATTTACTTCTAAGACATAAAGTTCGTTATCTTTTATAGCGTACTGCACATTAATAAGTCCTTTAACTTCAAGCTCCTTTGCCAAAAGTGTAGTTGCTTCTTTTATTTCATCTATTAATTTAGGAGGTATGTGTAAAGGTGGTAAGATACAAGCTGAATCTCCAGAATGAATCCCTGCTTCTTCAATATGTTCCATTATACCAGCTACTACAACTATTTCTCCATCTGAAATAGCATCAACATCAATCTCTAAAGCATCTTCTAAAAATTTATCTATTAAAATTGGATGTTCAGGATTAACTTTTACTGCAGTTTCAATGAAATTTTTAAGTTCATCTTCTGTATAAATTATTCTCATTGCCCTTCCACCAAGTACATAAGAAGGGCGGACAAGTACAGGATAACCTATTTTTTCTGCTACGTTAATTGCTTCCTCTGCACTGTAAGCAGTTCCTGCTTTTGGCCTTTTAAGTCCAAGCTTTCCCAAAAGTTCATCAAATTTTTTTCTATCCTCCGCTCTATCGATATTTTTCGGAGAGGTTCCAAGAATTTTTACTCCCGCTTTATAAAGAGGAACAGCTAAATTTAAAGGAGTCTGTCCTCCAAACTGAACTATTACCCCATCAGGTTTTTCTTCTTCATAAATATTTAAAATATGTTCAAGAGTTAAAGGTTCAAAATAAAGTCTCGTGGAAATGTCATAATCAGTAGAAACTGTTTCAGGATTGGAATTTACCATAATAGATTCTATTCCACGCTCCTTTAAAGCTAAAGAGGCATGTACACAGCAATAATCAAATTCAATCCCCTGCCCTATTCTATTAGGCCCACCACCTATTATCAAGACCTTTTTATTTTTGGAGACTCTTGATTCATTTTCTACTTCCCAGGAAGAATAATAATAGGGAGTGTAGGCTTCAAATTCTGCAGCACAGGTATCTATAAGTTTAAAGGTAGGGTTTATACCTAAATATTTTCTATATTCTCTGACTTTAGACTCCGTAGTTCTTGTCAAAAAGGCTATTTGATAGTCTGAAAACCCCATCTGTTTAAGTTCTCTCATCTCTTCTTTGCTTATTTCTTCTAAACTTTTTCCTTTAATTTCTTCACTTTTATCAAAAATTTCTTTCAAATGATATAAAAACCAAGGATCAATATAAGTTAAATTGTAAATTTCCTCTATGCTGAATCCTGCTTTAAAGGCTTCTCTTATGTAAAAAAGTCTTTGACTATTTGGGCGCACAAGTTTTTCTCTTATTAATTCCTTAGACAAAATATTTCCCTGATCTGAAGGAGATTTGCCATCTGCTCCAAATCCAAATCTACCGATTTCCAATCCTCTGATAGCCTTCTGCAAAGCTTCTTTAAAAGTTCTACCTATAGCCATTGTTTCCCCAACAGATCTCATAGAGGTTGTTATTTCGTCAGGACATTCAGGAAATTTTTCAAAGGTAAATCTTGGAATTTTTACTACTACATAATCTATAGTAGGTTCAAAAGCTGCCTTAGTTTCTTTAGTAATATCGTTTGGCAATTCATCCAAAGTATAGCCTACAGCTAATTTGGCAGCTATCTTTGCAATAGGATAACCTGTTGCTTTACTCGCAAGAGCAGATGAACGGGAAACTCTTGGATTCATCTCTATTACTACCATATCTCCATTCTTAGGATTTATTGCAAATTGAATATTGGAACCCCCTGTTTCTACACCTATTTCTCTAATTATAGCTTGTGCAGCGGTTCTCATCTTTTGATATTCTTTATCTGTAAGGGTTTGGGCTGGTGCAACAGTGATAGAATCTCCAGTATGAATTCCCATAGGATCAAAATTTTCTATAGAGCAAATAATTACCACATTATCCTTAAAATCTCGCATTACTTCAAGCTCAAATTCTTTCCATCCAATAACTGATTCTTCAAGCATTACCTGATGAATTAAGGACATCTCTAAACCTATCTCTACTATTTCTCTCAATTCTTCAATATTGTAAGCAACACCTCCTCCTGTGCCACCAAGAGTAAAACTTGGTCTAATTATTACAGGGAATCCAATTTCTTTAATAGCTTTTTCTGCTTCAGAAAGGGAATGAATAATAACACTCTTAGGCACCTTTAGCCCTATATTTTCCATAGCTTTTCTAAAATGCTCTCTGCTCTCTGCTTTCTCTATAGCAGAAGCTTTAGCTCCAATAAGTTCAACACCGTATTTCTCAAGAAAACCTTTTTTAGCAAGAGCAAAAGCTATGTTAAGTCCCGTTTGACCACCGAGAGTGGGAAGCAAAGCATCTGGGCGTTCTTCTTTAATGATATATTCAATTGTTTCTGGAGTTAAAGGTTCTATATAAGTTCTATCTGCCATCTCGGGGTCAGTCATTATAGTTGCGGGGTTAGAATTAACTAAAACAACTTCATATCCCTCTTCCTTAAGAGCTTTACAAGCTTGACTTCCTGAATAATCAAATTCACAGGCCTGTCCAATTATAATGGGACCAGAACCTATAATGAGAATCTTTTTAATATCCGTTCTTTTGGGCATACTTATTCCTTTTTATAACCTTTTTTAAACTTTTTTTAAAATTAATAGAAGAATTTAAAGCTTTTCAAAAACTGGATAAATTTTTACTTTGGCTTTTTCTCTTAAAAGTTGATACCAGATTTTGAACCAGGTTTCCCTTTTTTCTTTTAAAAGAGAAAAATTCGCTTCTGAAATTTCATTTTCACTAATCTTTTCTTCAAAGGGCAAAATATTTTCAATGTAAAAGATTTTTAAAGTATCCTTTTCCCAGAAAGGTTTTTCTATAAGTCCTTTCTTACCTACATTCATTAATTCTTGATAAATTAAAGGGGAAAAATTTTCTTTAAGTTCATATCTATGTATTCTAAAAATTTTAGTATTAAAATCTCTTAAAATAGGTTCATTTGGGGTTATTTTTTCTTTATTTTTTAATTCTCCAATTAAAAGCTTAGCTTTATTTTCACATAATTCTTTACCTTTATCTTTGAGAAAATCATTTTTTGCTCCTTCCTTTACCTCTTCGAAGGATAAGGTTCTTTCAGGTTTTTTGTCTTTTATTTCAGCTAATAATATTCCCTGTGGTGTTTCAATAGGAGCAAAAAATTCACCCTTAGAAGAGGAGAAAATTTTTTGTGCAAATTTTAAATCATTGAATTTTTCGCTTAGCTCCTTTTTAGTAAGCCATTCAGTTTCCCTTAAAGCAATATTGTTTTCTTTAGCCCAAGCATTCAAACCATTAGCTTTAACTATTTCTGCATAAATTTTATTTGCCTTTTCCTTAGCTTGATTAGTTCTTTTTTCTTTTTCTAAAAATTTACGAATTTCTGATTTTACTTCAGATAATTTCAAGACTCTTTGAGGTTGTATTTCTTCAATTCCCAAGATCAAGTATCCTGAGGGTATTTTTATGGGTCCAATAATATCCTTAGAATGGGAAACTTTAATAATTTCTCTAATTGTTTCCGGAAGGGCAGATTCTTCAAACCATTCACTTTTAGTTTCTCCAAACTTAGAAAAGTCAGAAAGAGATTTCAATTCAGACCTTATAGCTTGAGCTTTTTCAAAGGCATTAGGTTGATTGGCAGGTATAAAAATTCTTTTTAATTTAACTCTTGATGAAACCCTAAATTTTTCTATATTTTCTTCATAATACTTTTTAATTTCATCTTCGGTTACACTTACTTTAGCTTCATAGGGAATAAAAAGATATAGGAGCTTAACTTTTTCTTCCTCTTTGTAAATATCTCTGTGAGCAAGATAATAATTTTCGATATCTTTATCCGTAAAAGTTACTTTTTGTATACACATATTTAAAGGAAGGTCAATTTCTAAAACCTCTAAAATTTGTTTATTATACTTAAGATATTCTTTTACTTCTTCTTCTGAGACCATAATTGGTGCAGTAAGAAGGAGTTTAAGTCTTTGATAAATTAGGTCAGATCTAATTAATTTTTCAAAAAACTCAGGAGAAATTCCGAGCTCTCTCAAAATATATTGATACTTTACAGTGCTAAACTTTCCATTTTCTTGAAAAGAAGGTATTTGAGAAATAGCATAGGTAACCTCTATTGGAGTTATTTCTATTTTTAATTTTTTTGCTTGATCTTCAAGAAGTTTTAATTTTATTAGTTCCTCTAAAACCTGTTCTTTTAATTTGAGTGCAGCCAAATCCTTAGGTGAAAGCTCTCCAAAGGTTTGCTTTAATCTTGAAAGCTGGAAATTATAATATTCCTCAAAATCTTTTAAAGTAATAGGTATTCCATTAACCTTAGCTATTAGATCTTTTCTTTCAGAAGTAAAAGTGCCTATCCCCCAGAATATAAAAACAATAACAATAACTGCAAGAAAAATTTTGACATATAAAGAAGTGGCCCCTTTTCTTAGAAATCTCAGCATAAAAATTTGTTTTTAAAATTTTTTTAAGTATAACAAAAGGTTATTAATTGTCAAAGATTTGTTAAAATAATTTTTCAAATTATAATAATCTACAATGGCTTTAATAACTTTGCAAAATGTAAGCAAAATTTATCCTCCCTTTTTTAAAGCTTTAATTAATATCAATCTACAAATTTATAAAGGAGATTTTATAATTCTCACAGGTCCTACTGGAGCAGGAAAGACAACTCTGCTTAAACTTATTTATAAAGAAGAAAAACCCACCTCAGGTGAATTATTTTATCAAAACATACCCTATTCTAAATTAAAACCTAAAGAACTTAGCTTCCTTAGACAAAATTTAGGAATTATTTTTCAGGACTATAAACTTTTTCCAGAATTAACTGTTTATGAAAATATAAAAATTTCTCTAATCCTTTCTAAAAAATTTTTTAAAGATGCCAAGCTTCTTATTTATGAATATCTGGAAAGATTTAATATTTCTCAAAAGGCTCAGAAAAAGGTGAAAGAACTTTCTGGAGGAGAGCAACAAAAAGTAGGAATTATCAGAGCCATAATAAGAGATCCAGAAATCTTAATAGCTGATGAACCAACCGGGAATCTTGATCCTGTAAGTATAAACGAAATACTCAGTATTCTAAAAGATTTTAATAAAGAGGGGAAAACCATTATTCTTGCTACTCATGATCCCATCATTTTAAATCAAAACTTAGGAAAAATTGTTAAACTTAACAAAGGTGAATTGGTAGAGGATGTTTAGATATTTAAGCAAAATTGAACTTAAGCAAAGTATCTTTTATTACCTTTTTCTTTTTTTATTTTTCTTTTTTTGGAACTTTTTTTCTTTATTTATTTTTTTCTTTTATTTAAATATCCAAAATATTTTACAAAGCTACGAGGATAAAGTACCTATAAATATGCTTATTTTTTATGAAAATAATCCATTAAATATTTTAAACCTATCTTCAGAAATTGATAAAAATATCTATGTAAAAAAAGTAATCATAATTTCACCAGAGGAATTATTAGAAAAATCAAAAAATGATTTACCTCCTGAGATATTAAAAATTTTTTCTAAAGATGAAATAAAATCTCAATTTCCATATATTCTTAAAATTTATCCCACCTCTATAAAAGATTATCCTGCTTTAAGGGATCAACTAAATCTTTTAACTAAAGCAAATCCAAATATTGAGATTTTAGAGCCTGGATTTTTTAAATTAATCTACTTTGCTTATTTTTTTAAATTGGGATTTTTAATTCTTGCTATAACTTGGTTTTTATTTTATTTAATTTTTCTTTACTTTTTAAATACCTTGATAAATTCTTACTTAAAAAATCAAACCCAAATATTTCTTCTTTTAGGAGGAACCTTAAAAAAATTTAAATTTTTGAGATTTCTTTTTGTGGGATTAATTTTAATTACAGCTTTTGTATATTCAGCCCTGGTATATTTTTATATTTCTGATAGTATTTCTTCTATAATTCCCCTTTTTAAACCCTATCCTAATTTTTCAAAGATAAACCATCTTTTATATTTTGGAACCTACATATTCTTAACCGTGTTTTTCTTTCCTTGGTTAACTATAATTATGAGTTATAGAAAACATGAAATTTAGATTAACTTTTTTAGTGCTAATATCTCTCATATTTATTTTTTCAAATTTAGGAGTTCCTCAAACTATTAAAAAGGATACTTATAATAAAGTTAAAAATAAAAAAGATCTGCTTAATAAGCTTGAAAGTAGGAAAAAATCTTTAAAAAATGAAAGGGAAAAATTTCTTAAGTTATATATAGCACTTTACATAAAAAAACTTTATAAAAAAGACGTTTATCAATTTTTTAAAGAATCGGATTATTTAGTGCTTCTAAGTAGTGAAGAAAGATTTAAATTAATAGAGAAAGCTTTAATAAAAAAAATGCTTAATCTTAAAAAGGAAGAAGAGGCTATAGAAGTTGCTTATAATAAAATTCTTAAAGATATAGAAAGAGGAAAACAAAGAGAAAAATTAGAAGAACAAAAAGCTTATGCAATAAATCCTTTAGATGGAAAGCCTATAAAGCTTGGAAGTCATATTCTTAAAGCTAAAGGACCACTTTCTGTTTTAGCACCTATTGCTGGCATTGTTAAAGGAATAGTTTATAAACAAAATCATATTCGTATAGTTATAGAAAATGAAAAATGTAAAGCTATTATATCAGGGTTGGATGATGTTTTAGTGAGTGCAGGGGAAAGCGTACTTAGAAAACAGATAATTGGAAGTATAAAGGAAAATAAAAATTTATCCTTTTCTGTAGACTGTAAAGAAACTGTTTTTTCAAAAACTTTATAAGTTTTTTAAAATTCTAGGTTCTAAATAGGAAAAAAGTTTACCTGGCAAATAAAGACCGCACCCCAGTATCCATTTTTTATTTTTTAAAATTATATATCCGGGTTCTAAATCAAGTATTATTTCAACTTTACCCTTTTCTTTCAAAGTTAGAATAATCTCTTCTGAAAGATAAACTACATTTTTCTTTGCTAAATAACCAAATCTTTGAAGAAAGGCGGAAGTAGGTTTTAAATATTTAGAAATTTGTCTTAAAAATAAAAGTCCCACTGTTTGAACCTGAAGATTTTTTAGTTTTTCTAAATAGGGAGTTTTGGGGAAAAGCCAAAAATTGGAGACCCCTCTTAGAATTTCGTATTTTTCAAAATGAAAAGCCTCTATGTCAAATCTTTCTTCCAAATATCTAAGAACTTCTTTTCTTTCATTTTCTGAAACTTTTTGAGGAAATCTTGCTTCCATTTGCTCAATATTACATTTTATCTTAAAATCTTGTTTTTGGCAAAATGTATTATAAAATTTTAGGCATTTAAGATCATAAAATGAGGTAGTAATATGGAGAAAGCAGAGAGGTATAAATCTGCTGGTGTTGATTTAGAAAAGGCAAATCTTTTGGTGGAGATTGTAAAGAAATTAACTTCTCAACTTCCTCAAAAAGGGGTTATTTCAGAAATTGGCGGTTTTTCCGGGCTATATTCTTTAGATCTTTCTTCTTATAAAAATCCAGTACTTACTGCTTCAACAGATGGAGTGGGAACCAAAATTAAGGTAGCAATTAAAGCTAATAGTCACAAAGGAATTGGGATAGATTTGGTTGCCATGTGCGTAAATGATGTTATTACCTGCGGAGCAAAACCTTTATTTTTTTTAGATTATATAGCTTTTGGTAAATTTGATGAAAAGGTTTTTTCAGAATTAATAGAAGGAATAGTCGAGGGATGTAAAGTTTCTGAATGTGCTCTTTTAGGTGGAGAAACAGCTGAAATGCCAGGAATGTATAATCCTGGAGATTATGATTGTGCAGGTTTTGTTTTGGGTATTGTAGAGAGAGACAAAATTATAGATGGTTCTAATATTTCTATAGGAGATATTATATTAGGTATCCCTTCCAGCGGGCTTCACAGTAATGGTTTTTCTTTGGTTAGAAAAATTTTATTTGAAGAAAATAATTTTCAATTAGATTATATTCCTGAAGAATTGGATAAACCTCTTGGGGAAGAAATTCTTACTCCTACTAAGATTTATGCGCCTATTATGAAAACTCTTCTCAATAAAAATCTTTTAATAAAAGGATGTGCACATATAACAGGTGGAGGATTTATCGATAATATACCGAGAATACTTCCAAAAAATTGCAAGGCTGTAATTGAAAGAGGATCATGGGAAATTCCCCCTATTTTTAGTTTTATTCAGAAATTGGGTAATATTTCTGAAGAGGAAATGTTTAGAGTTTTTAATTGTGGAATAGGTTTTATTTTAATAGTAAGTGAAAAAATATTAGAAGATGTAAAAAATATAATTTCTGCCCTTGGTGAAAAGAGTTTTGTTATTGGGTATATTGAAAAAAGGAATGAAGAAGAAAAACAGGTAGTTTTTAGCAAGAGAGAGTGAATGTATTTTCAGGATGTAATAACAACCCTTAATAAATTCTGGGCAAGTAAAGGTTGTGTAATATTACAGCCTTATGATATGGAGGTTGGGGCAGGTACTTTTCATCCAGCTACCTTTTTAAGATCACTTGGTCCAGAACCCTTTTCAGCAGCCTATGTAGAACCCTGCAGAAGACCAACAGACGGAAGATATGGAGAAAATCCCAATAGACTCCAACATTATTATCAATATCAAGTTATTATAAAACCATCTCCTGATGATATTCAGGATATTTATTTAGAAAGTTTAAAAGCTCTTGGAATAGATCCAAAAGAACATGATATAAGATTTGTAGAAGATGATTGGGAATCTCCTACTCTCGGTGCTTGGGGTCTTGGATGGGAGGTTTGGCTTGATGGAATGGAGATTACTCAATTTACCTATTTTCAACAAATTGGAGGTCTTGATTGCAATCCGGTTACAGTTGAAATTACTTATGGTCTTGAAAGAATTACTATGTATCTTCAAGAAGTGGAAAATGTATTTGATATAAAATGGAATGAAAAAATAACCTATAGAGATATTCATTTTAGAGGAGAAGTAGAATATTCTATTTATAATTTCGAGGAAGCTGATGTTTTACTTTTAAAAGATTTGTTTGATAAATTTGAAAGTGAAGCAAACAGACTTTTGGAACTTGGCTTGGTTTTACCTGGATATGACTATGTTATAAAATGCTCACATGTATTTAATCTTCTTGATGCAAGAGGGGTTCTATCTCCTATAGAAAGAGCCAATTATATAGGAAGGGTCAGAGGGATAGCTAAAAAGACAGCTGAAAAGTGGTTAGAAACTAAGGAATATTAAAATGGGAAAAAATTTACTTTGGGAAATAGGAACTGAAGAGCTTCCTGCAAGGTTTATTATTCCAGCTTTAGAAAGTTTAAAAACTTTAGCAGAAAATAAATTAAGGGAGAATCAACTAAATTTTGAAGAAATAAAAACTGCAGGTACTTTAAGAAGACTTACTCTTTTTGTAAAAAATTTATCTGAAACACAAGAAGAAAAGGAAGAAGAAATTCTTGGACCATCAGTAAAAGTAGGAATCGATGAAAAAGGGAATTATACTCAAGCAGTAATAGGATTTGCTAAGAAATACGGAGTAACTCCAGAAAAGTTAATTATAAAAAAAACTGAGAAGGGAGATTATTTTTGTCTAAAAAGAGTGATTCTGGGTAAAAAAACTGTAGAAATTCTTCCCCAGATTCTTTTAACTATTCTTAGAAGTATTTATTTTCCAAAGTCTATGAGATGGGGATATTATGAGATAAGATTTGCAAGACCTATAAGATGGATGCTATGTCTATATGGAAAAGAAGTGATCCCCTTAAAAGTAGCCAATGTTTCTGCCTCCTCATTTACTTTAGGGCATAGATTTTTATCGGAAAAGCCCATTGAAATTTCTGAAGCAGATTGGGAAAACTATGAAAGACTTTTAGAAGAAAATTATGTAATAGTAGATCCTAAAAAAAGAATTTTAAAAACTAAGGAAGAAATTTTAAGAATTTCGCAAAAGATAGGTATCCCAGAATTAGAAAAGGATTTATTAGAAGAAAATGCTTATCTTGTTGAATATCCTTTTCCTGTTGTTGGAGAATTTCCAAAGGAATTTTTAAATCTTCCTGAACCACTTGTTATTACAGCTTTAAAGGAACATCAAAGATATATATGTTTAAAAGACAAAAAGGGAAAACTTATAAATTATTTTATAGCGATAAATAATAATTTACCCAAAAATTTGGAAATACTTAAAAAAGGACACGAAAGGGTTACTAAGGCAAGACTTGAAGACGTAAAGTTCTATTTTGAAAAAGATTTAAAAGAGCCTTTAAAGAAAAAAGTGGAAAAATTAAAGGGGATAGTTTATCATATAAAATGTGGAACTTTATGGGATAAAACTCAAAGATTAATCGAACTTGGAGAGTATTTAACCCGTAAAATAAATCCTTATGCTGATTTAGAAAAAATTAAGAAAGCCTGTTTTTATGCTAAAGCTGATCTTGCCTCTGAAGTAGTTAAAGAATTTACCTCTCTTCAGGGAATTATGGGAAAGATATACGCAGAATATTTTGGGGAAAAGGATATTGCTTTAGCATTATATGAACAATACCTTCCCTATTCACAAAATGAAATTTTGCCTGAAACTCAAGAGGGTATCATTCTTTCTTTAACAGATAAAATTGATCACCTTGTATCTCTTTTTGGAAGTGGTGAAAAACCAACAGGAGAAGCAGATCCTTATGGACTAAGAAGATCAGCTTATGGAATTATAAAAATTCTTATTGGTAAAAAGATTTTTCTCAATTTAGAAGAAGCCTTTAGTTATGGCTTAAGGATTCTCGAGAAGCAAAGGTTCATAAGGGAAAAAGATATTTTAGATGAAATTTTGGATTTTTTCAGAAGGCGTTTGGAAGGAGAATTTTTAAATCTGGGATTTAATAAGCTACTTATTGGAGTTGTTATTAAACTTCCACTTGATCCTTTTGATCTTTTTTTAAGAATAAAAGCCTTAAAAGAGTTTCAGGATAAAAAAGATTTTGTAGATCTTATTACAGGATTTAAAAGGGTTGCTCAGATATTAAAGGGTTTAGAGATAAATAAACTTCCAGAGTTAAAACCTACTTTGTTTGAAGAAAAAGAAGAAAAGGAACTTTATTCAAAACTTTTGGAATTAAAACCAAGATTAGAGGATTTGTTAAACAGAAAAGAATATCCACACTATTTGGAGAGACTTCTTGAGTTTAAAGAATTAATAGATAGATTTTTTGATAATGTATTTGTTATGGTTGATAAAAAGGAACTAAGAGAAAACCGGCTCAAACTTCTGGCAGAAGTTTCCTCTCTTTTTAATTCTTTTGGAGATTTAACTTATTTTATATAAGTTTAAAAAATGCGCAGAATTATTATAGGAACCGCTGGTCATATAGATCATGGAAAAACATCTTTAGTAAAGGCTCTTACTGGGATTGATACAGATCGTCTTAAAGAGGAAAAAGAGAGAGGTATAACCATTGATTTAGGATTCGCCAATCTTGTGCTTCCTTCAGGAATACTTGCTGGAATTGTTGATGTTCCTGGGCACGAAAGATTCATAAGAAATATGGTTGCAGGAGCAACTGGTATAGATTTAGTTATCTTGGTAATAGCTGCAGATGAGGGGATTATGCCTCAAACTAAAGAACATCTTGAAATCTGTGAATTATTAGGAATAAAAGATGGAGTGGTAGTAGTTACCAAAATAGATCTTGTTGATAGAGAATGGTTGGAATTGGTAAGTGAGGAAATAGAAAAATTTTTAGAAAATACTTTTTTAAAAAATGCACCTATTATTTATTTTTCTGCAATTACAGGAGAAGGGAAAGAAGAACTTTTGAAAGCTTTAGATGAAAAGGCTTCCCAAATATCTATGAAACCTGAAGATCAACCCTTTAGATTGCCTGTTGATGGAATTTTTACTATAAAAGGATTCGGGACTGTGGTAAGAGGAACAGCTATCTCAGGAAAAGTAAGTCTCAATCAGATAGTTAAAATATATCCCAAGGAATTGGAAACTAAAGTAAGAAATATACAGGTTCATGGCAAAAATGTAGAAACTGCTTATGCTGGTATGAGGGTAGCTTTAAACCTTCAAGGAGTTAAAAAAGAAGAAATAGAAAGAGGTGATGTAATTGCTGAGGAAGGAGTTTTAAAACCCTCACAATGGTTAGATGTAAAAATAATCTCTTTGAAAGATGTAAAACCCCCTATAAGAAATTTTGAAAATTTTCTTTTTTATGTAGGGACTTCTGAAGTTCTTGGTAAGATTATTCTTTTTGGAAAAGATCAATTAGAACCAGGAGAAACAGATATAGCTCAAATATTTCTTCAAAAACCAGTTACAGTTTGGAGAGGAGATAGATTTATTTTAAGAAGAGCTTCCACTAATACAACAGTAGGTGGAGGAGAAATCATAAATCCCCTTTCTCACAGGAGAAAAAGAACTAAACCTTGGGAAAGAAAGGAGCTTGAATTTATCTCTCAAGCTGAGATCTCGGAACTTATTAAGTATTACATAGAAAGAAAAGGATTTTTAGGTATAGAAGAAAGGGATCTTCAACTTATTGTTTCTATTTTTGATGAAAAGTTTAAAAGAACAATAGATAAGCTTTCTCAAGAAATTATAAAATTAAAAGAAGGAGAAAAGATTCTTTATTTTTCTAAAAAAGTTAAAGAAGAACTTCAAAACAAAATAATTGATACCCTTAAAAAATATCATGAAAACAATCCTTTCAGCCCGGGATTGACTAAGGAACTTCTGAAAACAAGAATTTCTTCCTTTATTCCTGATGTTTTTTTTAATTATATAATAGAAGAGCTTATCCAAAAGGGCATCTTAAACAAAGAAAAAGAAATAATTTCGCTTTATGAATTTAAAAAAATAGATTTAATAGAAAAAGAAGAACTTAAAAAACAAATTGAAGAAAAAGTATTAAAAGAAGGATTAACGCCGAGAGATTTTGAAGAAATTCTTTTAGACTTTGAAGAGAAATATAAAGCTGTTAAAGAGCTTTCACAAATTTTATTAAGAGAGGGAATCCTTGTTAAGGTTTCTGAAAAGTTAGTTTATCATAAAAATATACTTGAGGAGGTTGAAAAAAGGGTTGTAGAATTTTTAAGTAAAAATAAAGAAATGACCTTATCAGATTTTAGAAATTTAATTGGTCCTGAAGTAAGTAGAAAATATTTAATTCCTTTAGTTGAATATCTTGATAAAAAAAAGATAACTTTAAGAATTGGAGATAAAAGGGTTTTAAGAAAAAAGACCTAGCCTTTGCCCTTTTTTGAAGTTTTAACTTTCTTTTTGATTTTCTTTTCTTTCTCTTTACTCAATTGATAAAGTTTTTTTAATCCCTTAGCGACTTCCTTGTGAAACTTTTCTGGTTTGTATCCTGTAAGAATTTCTATAATATCGTCTATAGTTTCTACAGTATATATATGAAATTTGCCATTTTTGATATCTTCTAAAACTTCATCATCAAGAAGAATATTATCCAAATTTTTTGCAGGAACAATAACTCCTTGCTCACCTGTAAAACTGGTAAGTTTGCATACTCTATAAAATCCTTCTATTTTTTCCTTTATTCCTCCTACTGGTTGTACATTACCAAATTGATCAATAGAACCTGTTACTGCTATGTCCTGTCTTATAGGAATTTTAGAAATAGCAGAAAGTATAGCTATAAGTTCTGCTGCTGATGCACTATCCCCCTCTACGGGTTCATAGGCTTGTTCAAAAGTAAGGGTGCAGGACAATTGGAGAGGAAAATCGGAACTATATTTGTTATATAAATAAGAAGAAAGAATGAGAACACCTTTTGAATGAATAGGACCACTCATATCTATTTCTCTTTCAATGTTAATAATACCTTTGGTTCCAGGAAAAACATTAGCTGTAATTCTTGAAGGTTTACCAAAACTGTAATCACCAAGAACATATACACTTAAACCATTAATTTGCCCTGCTTTTTTACCCTCAGTATCTATTATTATCTTTCCTTCTCTTATAAGTTCTCTTATTCTTTCTTCTAACAAATTAACTCTAAATATTTTTTCTTTTAGTGCTTGTTTTATCTCTTTTCCGCTGATAATTTCATTTTGAGAAAGGACATTTGCTTCCCTAAGTAAATCTATAATATTTTCTAAAATAACATTTATTTTTTTTCTATCTCCCGCTTGATAAACAGCATATTTAAAGATTTCAGAAAGACCTGAAGCATCAAGATCTTTTATTTTTTCTTCTTTAATAATTTTTTTAATAATTTTAGGAAAAACTTCTATTACTTCTTTATTTATTTCTATTAAAGGATTAAATTCTGCTTTTACTTTGAAAAGTTCTATAAATTCTGGATCATAAAAACTTAAAAGATAATAAAGAAATGGATCTCCTATTAAGAATACCTTTGCTGAAAAAGGAACTGGTTCTGGAAGAAGTCCAACATGGGGGACAGGAATTTCTTCTACCATTCCTCCCATAAGATAAAGTTTTTTATGAAGAAGCGCTCTTTTAAGTAAAACCCAAACATAGGGATTTTTAAGAACTTCCCAAAGATCTAAGATAAGATAACCTCCATTAACCTTATGAAGAGTTCCTGGAGCAAGACTTAAATGGTCAGCATAGAGTATTCCCATTTCGGCTCTGTAATTGATTTGTCCGAAAAGACCTTTTAAAGTAGGAACTTTCTCGTATATTACAGGTGCACCTTTAGTTTCTGAATTATCAACCAAAACGTTCACTCTAAAAATATTAAGTGCTCTATTGATACTATTTTGAATCATTACATTACCTTTAGCCTTTTCCCATTCAATAAAAAGATGGATATTTTTAACTAATTCTTCTTTCACTTCAGAGATAAATTCCTTCACATTTTCTATATCTTTAAATTCAGTTTCTAATTTTTCAAAAGCTTTATTTACGAGATTGGTAGCAATTTTTTTTCTTAGATTGACCAAACTTTCTCCCAGGGCACTGTCAAGCTCTCTAAGTCTTCTCATGTATTGTCTAAAAGCTGGCTCAAAGGCATTTAAATTCTTTTGATATTCTTCTCTAATCTGTGGACTTTCAAGCAGCTGTTCCTGAGGTACAGGGGTTTCGATTTTAAAAATAGGTAAAAGCCTTACTCCTTCTGGGCCAAAAAGAACCATTAAATTGTATTTTTTAGCCTCTTCTATAAGTTCATTTATTACCTTTTCTTTTTGAGAATCTATTTCTTTTGTAAGAGTACTTAATTCTTCCTCATATTCCTTTCCTTCGAAGGCCTTAAAAGTTTCTCTTTTTAAAAAATCTAAAATTTCCTCGATATAATCTGCTAATTTTTTACCATAACCTGCTGGTAATAAGATGGCTTTGGGACGGTAAAAATCTTTAAAATTATTTACGTAACAGATATCTGCAGGTTTTTCTTTAGTTGGAGCTATTTCCTGAAGTCTTTTTAAGGTATATCTACTTCTTCCTATTCCATTGGGACCACATACATACACATTATACCCTTCTTTATCAAGTTGCAAAGCCAAATTGAAAGCCTTTTCTAATCTCTCTTGTTGGATAAAAATTTCCTCTTCTGAATATTCTGAGGTTCCAGAAAAAAAATTGAAATCAATTTTTAAGTTTTCAAAATCAAGTTTTTTCCAAGCCATTATGTTTTAAATTTTAAAAAAATATTTATAAAATACAAGGTTCGAAGTTGCATTTTTTTACAATAAAAGTAAAATTTCTCTTTTACAAATTTTTAAAGGGGAGAGTTTATTTTATGAAGAAACGACCGATGACTTTAGCAGAAAAAATTTTATCAACGAAATTAAAAAGAGCTTATGTTGAACCTGGAGAATTAGTAGAAGTCTCAGTTGACTTAACCCTTGCTAATGATATAACAGGACCTTTAGCCATTAAAATCTTTGAATCTACCAAAATAGAAAAAGTTTTTGATCCAGAAAAGATAGTTCTAGTAATGGATCATTTTACTCCTAATAAAGATATTAAAAGTGCAGAGCAAGTTAGGATTTGTAGAGAATTTGCCAAAAAATACCAAATACTTCATTATTATGAAGGTGGAGCCTGTGGTATTGAACATGCTTTACTTCCAGAACTTGGTCTTGTGGGACCAGGGGATATTGTGATAGGAGCGGATAGCCATACTTGCACTTACGGAGCTTTAGGTGCTTTTGCTACAGGTGTTGGTTCAACAGATCTTGCAGCAGCCTGGATTACTGGGAAAATTTGGTTTAAAGTTCCTGAAACTATCAAATTTGTGTATTATGGTAAGCTTAAGCCTTGGGTAACTGGAAAGGATCTTATTCTTTATACTATAGGTGATATAGGAGTTGACGGAGCACTTTACAAAGCTATGGAATTTACAGGGGAAGTAATAAAAAGGCTTCCTATGGCCGATAGATTCACTATGGCAAATATGGCTATTGAAGCAGGTGGAAAAGTAGGTTTAATAGAGCCTGATAAAATAACCTTGGCCTATATAAAAAATCGTTTTAAAAGAAAACCTCTTACTTTAAAAGCTGATAAAAAGGCTCAGTATGTAGAGATTAGAGAATATGATGTTTCTAAAATAGATCTTCTTGTTGCCCTACCCCACCTTCCTTCTAATGTAAAGTTAGTGAAAGATTTATCAGAAAAAATTTATATTGACCAGGTAGTTATAGGATCTTGTACTAATGGAAGACTTGAAGATCTTGCGATTGCTGCAAAAATTTTGAAAAATCGTAAGGTTAATTCTAATGTTAGGTGTATTATTATTCCAGCAACACCAAATATCTATTATCAAGCTCTAAAAAAAGGATATATTAGAATATTTATAGAGGCTGGAGCCATTGTATCGCCTCCTACTTGCGGACCCTGTTTAGGTGGACATATGGGGATTTTAGCTAAAGGAGAAAAGGCAGTAGCAACTACAAATAGAAATTTTGTTGGAAGAATGGGTCATCCTGAAAGTGAGGTATATCTTTCTGGAGCTGCAGTTGCAGCAGCAAGTGCAATACTTGGATATATAGGAACTCCTGAAGAATTAGATATAAAATGGGAGGATTAAGAATGGAAAAAATCAAAGGAAAGGTTTGGAAATTTGGGGACAATATAGATACAGATATTATAATTCCTGCCAGGTATTTAAATACCACTGATCCCGAGGAATTGGCTAAACACTGTATGGAAGATATAGATCCAGAATTTTCTAAAAAAGTTAATAAAGGTGATATTATTGTAGCAGGAAAAAATTTTGGATGTGGTTCCTCTCGCGAACATGCACCTATCGCAATTAAAGCCTGTGGAATAGCTTGTGTGATTGCTGAAAGCTTTGCAAGGATTTTTTACAGAAATGCTTTTAACACAGGACTTTTAATTTTAGAATGCCCTGAGGCAGTAAAAGAAATTGAAATAGGAGATGAATTAGAAATCTATCCCGAAGAAGGAAAAATAATAAATTTAACCCAAAATAAAATCTTTTTTACAAAACCTTTACCACCTTTTATGAAAGAAATTCTTGAAGATGGTGGATTAATTCCTCATATTATGAAAAAATTTAAGACACAAATAAATTTATGAAAATAGAAAAAGAGAAGGCTGATTTTTATATACTCTGGGATATTATTAAATCCCTGAGAAGCGAAAAGGGTTGTCCTTGGGATAAAAAACAAACTCCTCAGACCTTAAAAAAATATCTTATAGAAGAGACATACGAAGTTTTAGAAGCTATAGACAGGGAAAACCCAGAAGAAATAAGGGAAGAGCTGGGAGATCTTTTATTTCTCCTTCTTTTTATTATATACCTTTATGAAGAAAAAAAACTTTTTACTTTAAAGGACCTTCTTTATTTAACCTCTCAGAAAATGATTCGCAGACATCCTCATGTTTTTGGAGAAGAAGTGGTTAAAGATGCTGAAGAAGTAATTAATAAATGGCAAAAAATTAAAGAAAAAGAGGGAAAAGAATCTTCGGTACTTGGAAATATTCCAAAAAGTTTACCCGCTTTGCAGAGAGCTTTTAGACTAGGAGAAAGAGCTGGAAGAGTTGGATTTGATTGGGAAAAAGGAGAAGAGGTGCTTGATAAAATTAAAGAAGAAATAGAGGAAATTAAAAGATCTTTAAAAGATCTTTCTAAAGAAAAACTTAAAGAAGAAATAGGGGACCTTTTATTCAGTATAGCTAATTTTTCAAGAAAACTTGATATCAATCCTGAAGAAGCTTTGAAATTAGCCTTAAATAAATTTGAAAATCGATTTAAATTACTCGAAAAAGAAGTAGAAAAAAGAGGGCTATCTTTCCAAAAACTTAGCCTTAAAGAACTTGACCAAATATGGGAAGAAATAAAGGAATCTTATGAATCAAATAATTATTGAAATCAGAGACCTTTCTTTTTCTTACGAAGTGCATCCCGTTTTGGAGAATATAAATTTAAAAGTAGAAAAAGGGGATTTTTTAGCTTTAATAGGACCGAATGGAGGAGGCAAAACTACTCTTGTAAAATGTATACTTGGATTTTTAAAACCTATTAAAGGAAAGGTATTTCTTTGGGGAGAAGAAATTAAGAATTTCAAAAATTGGCACAAAATAGGGTATGTACCACAGAGAGCAGGAGATCTAATTGACCATTTGACACCTCTATCTCTTAGAGAATTTCTCTTACTTCCTTTTAAATGGTATAAAATTCCCTTAAAACCATCTTTACTAAATGAATTAACAGAAAAATTTGGTATGAAAGATCTCCTTTATAAAAAAATTAGTGAATTATCTTATGGACAGCTACAAAGAGCTTATATAGTAAGAGCACTTATTTTAGATCCAGAACTTTTGATACTTGATGAACCCTCAGTGGGATTAGATTTTTTTACTCAGGAAGTTTTTTATGAAACCTTGGGAGAATTTCATAAAAAGGGACTTACTATTATTTTAATAACTCATGAAACCTGGCTTTTAACTAAATGGGTTAACAAAGTAGCCTGTATAAATCAAAGACTTTATTTCCACGGTGATCACGAAAGTTTTTGTGTTATGGCTAAAAACCTTGAGTTTTTTCCAGAGCACCATAAAATTGAACATACCCATTGGTAAGTATGGAATTTTTTATAGATTCAATAAGTCTAATAAAATGGGGTATTTTATCAGGTATTCTATTAGGAATATCTATCTCCTTTACCTCACCTTTTCTTATTTTAAAAAGGAACGCCCTTTTTCCACACGCTTTAACTCATATATATTTTTTAGCTGTAATTTTGGTAGCACTGGTTTCAAATAAAATACCTACCTTATTTTCCTTCCCCTTTATAGTTATTTTTACCCTTTTATTTACCTCACTTATCTGGATTTTAAAAAAACAGACCAAATTTTATGAAGATACTGCCACTTCTATAATTGCACACTTAGCACTGGGTTTAGCTTTAATAATTGCTGCTAAAACTTATCAATATGATGCAAGAATACTTTCTTATCTTTTCGGAAGCTTAATAGGAGTAGGATATAAAGATTTTTGCGAGAGCTTAATAGTGTTTTTCCTTACTTTGGTTTTATTTTATAAGTTCTATCCTCTTTGGATTGCACAAATTACTGACAAAGAACTTCCTGGACTTAATTTCAAACTGGCTAATTTTTCCTTTTTACTTCTGATAACTCTTCAAATCATTATTGGTGTAAAGTTAATGGGAATTTTACTGGTTTCAGTTTTGTTTATTTTTTCTACCTCTTTTGTTTTACAATTTATAAAAAGTTTTAAACTTTTAATATTTTTGATTAGTTTTTTAAATATTCTTGGGATTTTAGGTGGAAGTACAATTTCTATTTTGTTTGATATTCCATTTTCTGGAGCAGTGGTGATATTTATGAGCTTGTATGTTTTTATTTCTTTTTTCCGGAGTTTTCTGAAATGAGACTAATTGATACACATACACATCTTAATTTTCCAGATTTTAAAAAAGATTTAGAAGAAGTGATAAAAAGAGCAAAAGAAAACCATATTTTTCATGTTATAGTAGTTGGAATAGATGTAAACACCAATAAAAGAGCTTTAAAATTGTACCAACTTTATCCAGATTTTATTACGCCTGCCATTGGATTTCATCCCCATGAGACAAAAAAAATCAAGGATGAGGATTACAAATTTTTAGAAAGTTGTATAGAGAAAATTTGTGCTATAGGAGAGACTGGTCTTGATTGGGTAAAAGAATATTCACCTAAAGAAGTTCAAATAGAGCATTTTTTAAAACATTTAGAACTTGCAAAAAAATACCGTAAACCTGTAATTCTTCATTTAAGAGGAGACAGCTTTTTTTGGCAAGAAGCTTTAAGAATTTTAAAAGATTATTCAGATCTAAAACTTCTCTTTCATTGTTATACCTCTGATAAGTTTATCGCTTCAAAAATTCTTGATATAGGTGGATTTATTTCTATTCCGGGAATAATAACTTTTGAAAGAGCTGAAAGTTTGAAAGAAGCTGTTAAATTTATTCCAATAGAAAGGCTTATGTTAGAAACAGATAGCCCTTTTTTGGCACCTCACCCTATGAGAGGAAAAAGAAATGAACCAGCTTTTTTGATATACATAGCTCAAAAAATTGCAGAAATTAAAAATATGGATCTGGAAAAGGTTGCAGAAAAAACCACAGAAAATGCAATTGAATTTTTTAACTTAAAAATTTAAAAGGGGGTTTTAGGAATAAATGAAGTTAAAAAGAACTCATTATATAGGAGAACTTAATAACACTTTTATTGGCAAAGAAGTTGTAGTTTCAGGTTGGGTTTTAAGAAGAAGGGATCATGGTGGTGTTATTTTCTTAGATTTAAGAGATAGATCAGGTCTTTTGCAGGTAGTTTTTGAAGAGGGGCTTGATCCTGAAATACATGACTTAGCAGATTCCATAAGGATAGAATATGTAATAAGTGTTAAAGGTTTAATTAGAAGAAGACCCCCCGGAATGGAAAATCCAAAAATACCAACAGGAGAAATAGAACTTGTAGCAATGGAAGTGGAAATTTTAAATACTTCCAAAACTCCACCCTTCCCCATGGATGAAGATCTTTCCGAGATTTCAGAAGCAGTGCGTTTAAAGTATAGATATTTAGAAATGAGAGCTCTGGATGGTTTAAAACCTTTTATATTTAGACATCAGGTAAATCAAACCATTAGAGAATTTCTAAATAGTAAGGGGTTTTTAGAAATTGAAACTCCTTTTTTAACTAAAAGCACACCTGAAGGAGCAAGAGATTACTTGGTTCCGAGCAGACTTTATCCAGGAAAATTTTATGCCCTTCCTCAATCTCCTCAACTTTTTAAACAAATTTTAATGGTTGCGGGAGTGGATAAATATTATCAGATAGTAAGATGTTTCAGAGATGAAGACTTAAGAGCTGATCGTCAGCCTGAGTTTACCCAACTTGATATGGAAATGTCTTTTGTAGAGGAAAGTGATATAATGAGTGTGGTTGAAGAGTTATTGGCTTATCTTTTTGAAAAGGCTTTAAACATAACTTTAGAAACTCCCTTTCCCAAACTTTCATATGAAACAGCTTTAAAAGATTATGGAACAGATAGACCTGATATAAGATTTGATATGAAATTAAAGGATCTTTCTTTTCTTTTTAAAGAAACTTCTTTTAAAGTTTTTAGAGATGCTTTAGATTCTGGCGGAGTAATAAAAGGACTTAAAGCACCGGCTAATTTTTCAAGAAAAGAGCTTGATGATTTGATCAAATTTGCTCAAGAATTAGGTGCTAAAGGACTTGCTTGGATAAAGTATAATAAAAATGCTTTCTCCTTTGAGGAAAAATGGGGTTCTCCCATTGTAAAATTCTTTGATAGGTCTATTTTAGAAAAACTGGAAAATATTTTTAACCCTTTAGAAGATATGGTTACTTTCTTTTTTATAGCAGATAAAGAAGAAATCGTTAATTCTGTATTGGCTGAATTGAGAATACATTTAGCTAAAAGATTGAATCTCATTCCAGAAAATAAATTTAGTTTTGTTTGGATAGTAGATTTTCCGCTTTTTGAATGGGATGATGAGGAGAACCGTTTGGTCTCAGTCCATCATCCTTTTACTCATCCAAAAGAAGAAGATATCCCTCTTCTTGATACCGAACCTCTGAAAGTAAAATCAAGAGCCTATGATATTGTACTTAATGGAATAGAAATAGGTGGAGGAAGTATTCGTATTCATAAAAAGGAGCTTCAAGAAAAAATTTTTAATCTTTTAAATATAAGTCCTGAAGAAGCTCAAGAAAAATTCGGGTTTTTACTTACTGCCTTAGAATATGGTGCTCCACCTCATGGAGGAATTGCCTTCGGACTTGACCGTTTAATTATGCTTATGCTTGGTAAAAAAAGCATAAGAGAAGTTATTCCTTTTCCAAAAACTCAAAGAGCCCAGTGTTTACTTACAGGGGCTCCCTCAGAAGTTAAAATTGAACAAATTTTAGAATTGCATTTATTACCTGGTTGGGAAAAGAAAAAAATTTAAAAGGAATGGAATTTTTTCTTGAAGCTTCACTCAAGGGCTTAAGTAAATGGCTGAGATTTTTTGGATACAAAACTGAGATCTGTGAAGATAAAATAGATAAAGAAAAAATTCTTAAATATAAAGATAAAACTTTTCTTATTACAAGTCCAAATACTGCAAAATTACTACAAAAAGCTGGAGTTAGATATTTGTTATTACCAAGAGAAAGTTTAAAAGCCCAACTAACACTTCTTATTCATAAATTAGACTTAACTACAGAACTCAGATTAAATTTGTGTAGTATCTGTGGAGGAGAATTAATACCAGTTAAAAAAGAAGATTTTAAGGATTTTATTCCGCCAAGAGTTTATCAGTTTTATGATGAATTTAATTACTGTCCTAAATGCAAAAAACTTTATTGGCAGGGAGATCATATCAAAAGGTTAGAAAAACGATTAAAAAATCTTATAAAGAAATGAAAGAAGAGAAGTTAAAAAAAATAAATGAAGAAATCAAAAGATGTAAAAGGTGTGATTTATGGAAATTAAGAAATAACGCAGTTCCAGGAGAAGGACCAGCTAATGCAAAAATTATGATTATAGGTCAAGCTCCAGGTGTTCAGGAGGATAAAATAGGAAGACCATTCGTTGGACCTGCTGGAAAATTTTTAAATTATCTTTTAGAACTTGCTGGTTTAAAAAGAGAAGAAATTTTTATAACCTCTCCTTTGAAATGTCTTCCACAACCACCAGTTAACAGAAAACCGAAAAAGGTTGAAATTGAAGCCTGTCTCCCATGGCTTAAAAGCCAAGTTGAAATTATTAATCCTGAGATTTTAATTCTCTTAGGTGAGGTGGCTTTTTCTGTGTTTTTTCCAGATAGAGATTTAAAGGAATTTAGAGGAGAGTTAATTAAAGAGAAGGACAAGAAATTTTTTGTTACCTATCATCCATCAGCAGGTTTAAGATTCCCAAAAATTAGAAAAATCCTGGAAGCTGATTTTAAAAAATTAAAAAATTTATTTGCTTAAGTTTTTAAGTAATAGCTCTAAGATTTTTCCTGCATCACCTATAAGAGCTAAGTTTGCAATTTTTACAAGTGGGGCTTCTTTATCAGTATTTACAGCAATTATAAATTCTGAATTTTCCATACCCACTGTATGTTGCAAAGCTCCTGAAATGCCAAATCCAATATAAACTTTAGGTCTAACAGTTACACCACTAATACCTATCATTCTTTCCTCTTCTACCCAACCTTCATAGCATACCGGACGCGTTGCTCCAACTTCAGCACCTAAAAGATTGGCAAGTTCAAAGAGTTTTTGAAAAGTTTCTTTATTTTTTAAACCTCTCCCCCCTGCAACTATTACTTTAGCTGTTGAGAGTTTAGTTGGTTTTTTCTTAGAAGGGGCAAACCTTCTTATTTTTAATTTACTTTTCCAAACAAAATCTTCAGGGAAAATGATTTCTTTTATCGATGGTTCTTTTTCTCCATATTTAATACCAAAAGCTCCCAAGGAAATAGTTGCCATAATAGGAATACTTTTGGAAATAAGTTTAGCTATGATATTTTCTCCATAAGTTGGTCTTGCCATTATGATTTGATTGTCTTTTACTTCTAAATTATTTACATGGGCACAAAGTCCTACCTGTAAAGCTCCCGCAACTCTTGGTGCTAAAGACATTCCTATTTTTGTTGCAGGAAAGAAAAATCCATAAGGTTGAGAGAATTTTACTATTTTAACAAGAACCTCAGTATAAAGATCTTCTCTAAAGTCTTTTAACTCCTCATTTATTACAAACCAAACTTCATCTGCTAAGGATTTTTTAATTTCTTCCCAATCTTTAATGTTTTCTAAGGAACCTATTAAACTAACCAAAATAAGTTTTTTATTTAAAGTTTGAGCAATTTCCTTTAAAGGTGAGAGTATTTCTAAACTTGAACTATTTAGTTCACCCTTGTAAAATTCTCCGTAAGCTAAAATATTTTCCTTAGACAGATCTTCTAATTTTATTTTTTCAAACATTTTTAACCTCAGAATTTTATTAAACCTTTATCTTTAAGAATTTCTATTAATTTCTCTACAAGTTCTTCAGGACTACCTTCAAGAACAAGTCCTTTAGTTTCTATTTTCTTTTCAAAAACTTCAATTACTTGTGTTGGAGAGCCTTGAAGTCCCAATCTTTGTGGATCCAAATTTAAATCTTTCACCTGACAAATAAGAGGTTCTTTAGTTTTAACTTCTAAAAGTCTTTTTAAAGAGGGTGGTCTTATATAATCAAAGGCTAAAGGTGAGACAGAAGCAACTATAGGTGGAGTTACTTCAATTTCTTCCTCTCCATAATCCATTTCCCTTATAGCTATCCATTTTCCCCTTTCCATAAAAAGATCCTTTACATTAGTAAGGGATGGAATACCAAGTAAACTTGCTGTTTCTGGTGGAACCTGAGCTGTTTCGCCATCAATTGATTTTAAACCCATTAAAACAAGAGAAAAAGGAGAAAGTTTTTCAATGGCTTTTGCCAACACATAACTTGTGGCAAGAGTATCTGAGCCAGCAAAAGCTCTATCAGAAAGAAGAATTATTTGATCAGCTCCCAAAGCATAGGTATATTTTAAAAGAGGAATAACATTAGGAGGGCCCATAGAAATAACTACTACCTCAGTATTATAAGTATTTTTTAGTCTTAAAGCCATTTCTAAAGCAGGTCTATCATTAGGATTTAAGATAAGCTCCATACTTTCTCTTTTTAAAGTATGCGTCTCAGGATCAACTTTTATAGATCCTGGTTTAGGAACACCCTTTATACACACTATTATTTTTTCCATTTTTAACCCTACTTATAATATTTTATTAATTCTCTTGCTATTATGTTTCTTTGTATTTCGTTAGTTCCTTCATAAATTTGAAGACACTTTGCATCTCTAAAATATTTTTGAACTGGATAATCTCTCATGTATCCAAAACCGCCCATCATTTGAATAGCTCTTTCAGTAACCCACATAGCAACATCACTGGCAAAACATTTGACTATGGAGGATATTCCTGAAATATCCTTCGCACCACTATCAATGTATTTAGTTGCATTATAAACTAAGGCACGAGCTGCTTCTATTTTAATAGCCATTTCAGCAAAGGTATGGCTTACCGCTTGAAAATTATAAATAGGTTGACCAAATTGAATTCTTGAAGTAGCATGTTTGAGAGAAACTTCCATGGCAGCTTGAGCTATTCCAAGGGCTTGAGCCCCTACTCCACATCTTCCAAAATCTAAAGTTTTTAAAGCAATTATAAATCCCATACCCTCCTTTCCAAGAAGTCTATCCTTAGGAATTTTGCAATCATTAAAGAAAAGCTCTGTAGTAACAGAAGCCCTTAATCCTAATTTTTTCTCCTTTTTTCCAACAGAAAATCCAGGGTCATTTTTTTCTACAATAAATGCACTTGCACCTCTTGCTCCTTTTGCAGGATCAGTCATAGCAATAACAATGTAAATATCTGCAATTCCTCCGTTAGTAATAAAATGTTTCATTCCGTTAAGTATGTAATAGTCTTTTTCTTTTTTTGCTATAGTTTTTATAGCAAAGGCATCACTTCCTGCCTGAGGTTCTGTTAGAGAGAAGGCACAAATCTTTTTTCCTTTAGCAATTTCGGGAAGATACTTTTTCTTTTGTTCTTCATTTCCAAAGAGAATAATAGGATAACTTCCAAGAAAAGATGCTGCATATATTGTAGTGATTCCAGCACAATAGTATGAAAGTTTTTCTACAGCAAGACACATCTCAAAACTTCCCCATCCTAATCCACCATATTCTTGAGGAATGATTATTCCGAAAAGATCTGCATCTGCTAAAGCTTTAATAGGTCTTTCGTCATAAGTTTCTTCTTCATCCCATTTTAATGCATAAGGTTTTATATACTCTTCTCCAATCTGAGTAACCAAATCAATTAAAGTATTCTGTTCTTCAGTAAAAGGGTATTTTAACATCATATTAACCCTTTACTTTTTATTAAATTTCTATATAAAAAAATTTAATGGAAATTTTACTAAAAATTTCTAATAAAACAAGTTAAGTTTATGAAAAAAGTTGTTGTTACAGGAATGGAAGTTATCACTCCTCTTGGGGTGGGTTTAGAAACTTGCTGGAATAATTTAAAAAATGGAGTTTCTGGAATTAAAAGAATCAGTTTTTTTGATCCAAAAAATCATAAATGCCAGATTGCAGGTGAATGTAGAGATTTCAAAGCAGAAAAATTTTTAGATACCAAATTTATTAGAAGATATGATAGAATGTTTCATCTTTTTGTTTCAGTAGCATTACTGACAGCTGAAAACTGGGGCTTTAAAAAAGAGTCTATAAAAAATCCCTTCAGATTTTCGGTTATTGGAGCAAGTGCATTAGGATCTCCTTCCACATTTGAAGAAATTATATTGCAGTATTTAAATTTTGGTCCTAGAAAAGTTTCCCCCTTAGCTGTGATTAATTTATCAGCAAATACCGCTGCAGGGGAAGTGGCAAGAATATTTAATGCCAAGGGGCCTCAATATTTTTTACAGGAAGCCTGTTCTGCTGGAACAAAAGCTTTAGGATTAGCCTATGAACTTATTAAAAATGACGTAATTGATATTGCCTTTGTTATCGGAGCTGATTCAGGTATTAGACCTGCAATATTTGCAAGTTTAGAAAATTTAGGAGCTATTACTGATGCAAAATGGAACGAAAATCCAGAAAAGGCAAGCAGACCCTTTGATAAATTGAGAGGTGGATTTGTTCCTGCAGAGGGAGCGGGTTGTGTTATTTTAGAATCTTTAGAAAGTGCTTTAGAAAAAGGGAAAACTCCTCTTGCTGAAATAATAGGATTTGGAGCAACATGTGATGCCTATCATCCCACCGCTCCTGAACCATCAGCTGAGAGTATAATTGAATGCATTAAATTAGCTCTCAAATCTGCCCAAATTGAGCCAAAAAAAATAGATTACATAAATGCTCATGGAACAGGGACGCTTTTAAACGATATTATAGAAACAAAAGCCATAAAAGAGGTTTTTAAAGAACATGCTTATAAAATTCCTATTTCTGCAAATAAATCAATGATAGGACATACTTGGGGAGCAGCAGGAATTATAGAAACAATCTTTTCTATAAAGACTATTTTAGAAGAAACTATTCCCCCAACTATAAATTTAGAATACCCAGATCCAGAATGTGACCTCAATTATGTTCCTCAAAAGGCTCAAAAGGGAAAAATAAAAACTGTTTTAAAAAATTCTTTTGGTTTTGGAGGAATTAATGCTAGCTTAATAATAAAAGCTTGGGAAGGAGGTGATAAGTGATGTACACCTATGATGTAGAATATTTTAAAAGAGTTTTTGAAAGAAATTTTATTTATATTAGAACTTTTATGAGAAATGTAGAAAGATATAGAAATAAAGTTGCCTTAATTGATGCAGAGAAGGATAAAAAATGGACCTATGAAACCCTTAATTACGAAGTTAATAAACTTGCTAATGCTTTACTTAAAAATAATGTCAAATCAGGAGATGTAATAGTTTATCAATTAATAAATGTTCCTGAATTTGCATTTATTTATTTAGCCTCTCAAAAAATAGGAGCTATAAACTCCCCCATAAATTTTAGACTCTCTTCAGGTGAAATTGCTTATATTTTAGATGATTCAAAACCTTCTGTTTTTATTTTTCAAGCCCCTTTATGTGAAACTGTTAAGAAAGCTTTAGAACTTTCTCAACATAAACCAGAAATACTGATATATGTAGGAGATGAAGTTTGTGATCTTGGTATTTCCTACGATGAATTTACTAAAAATCAAAATTTATCTGAACCTGAAGAACTTTCTTATGATACATGGGCTGAAGTGACAAGGCTCTACACTTCAGGGACAACTGGAAGACCAAAAGGTATTCCTCTTAATAATATTAATGAAATATTGAGTTGTTTAGACATAATTATTTATTTGGGATTAAATAAACAGGATATTCTTCTAAACCTTTCTCCTTGGTTTCATAGAGGAGGTATTCATTTAGGTGGACCTGGTCCAGGACTGTTTTTAGGAGCAACAATTGTTGCCATGAAAACTTTTTCCCCTAAAAAAGCTTTGGAAATTATAGAAAAATATAAAATCACTTTTACTGTAGGTGTTCCAAGCATGTATAAACTTTTAATAGAAGAACAAAAGAAACATTCTTATAATATAAGTTCCTTAAGAGGTGCACTTAGTATGGGAGCACCTCTTGATAGAAGCCTTTGTATAGAAATGAAGGAAATTTTAACACCCAACATTTTTAATGCCTACGGAACCTCAGAAACTTTCATAAATACCCTTCTTGTACCTGAGGATTTACCTGAAAAAGCTGGGACTGCTGGAAGAAATATAACCTTTTTTGCTGATGTGAGGGTAGTAAAGGTTTATCAAGATAAGCTTGCAGAACCTGATGAATTAGTTGAAAAAAATAATCAAGAAGTAGGTGAAGTAATAATGAGAAGCTTAACAGGACCTTATGATTATTATAATAAACCTCAAGAGAGGGCAAAAAGAGTTTACAAAGATTGGTTTTATAGTGGTGACCTTGCTACTTGGGATGAAGAAGGATACCTTACGATAGTTTCAAGAAAAGATGATATGATAATTGTTGGAGGAGAGAATATATATCCTGTACAGATTGAAGAAGCCATTCAAGAACATCCAAAGGTGCTTCAATGTGCAGTAGTAGGAGTGCCTGATGAATTAAGAGGACAGGCTCTTGTGGCCTATGTGGTAAGAAAGGATGAATCCCTTACTTTAGAGGAACTTAAAGAATTTGTCAATAAACATCCTATGATCTCACCTCATAAAAGACCTCGTTATTGGGTGTTTGTGGATGAACTTCCTATGACAGCAACAGGAAAAAAACAACATTATAAATTAAGAGAAAAAGTTTTAGAAGACCTCAAAAAAGGAATTTTGATGCGATAAAAATTGTAAAGGGGTGGGAAATGAGAAAGTTAATATTTTTGTTTTTAATAATTTTATTTCATTTTTATAAAATGGGTTTTGCTTTATCTGTAGAACATAAACCCGGAATAGGAATTAGATTAAGGGAAGAAACTTTGGATAATTATTTATTTTTAAAAACAGCTCCCCTTCTTTCCTATTGGGATGACAATAGTATGTTAAGATTTAAAATTACCTTTTGGGACAAAATAAAAGTAAACAATAACACATCTTTATATTTAAGATTAAGTACTGAACCAAGATATTATATAGGACCACATGTGGTAACACTTGATGAGACCAACAATCTTAAAAATTTTGATCAAGACGAACTTTTAATAGACAATTTTTATTTAGAAATAAAAAAACCCTTTAATCTTCCTTTAGATTTAAAGATAGGAAGACAGGATTTTCTTGGAGAGGATATGTATGGAGAAGGGTTTTTGATTTTTGATGGGACTCCTGGAGATGGATCGAGAACCTTCTTTTTTAATGCTATAAGGGTAAGGTGGTTGATAAAAAAGGATCATACCTTAGATTTTGTAATCATTTCCAATCCTAAGACAGAAAGATATTTTCCCATTATCCATCCTTCTTATAAAGACTTTACCTCTGAATATCTTATGCTTTATTATCATGGTAAAAAAAGACTTATTGCTACTGATGAAAAAGGGTTTATGGTTTATGGAAGAAGTAAAGTTTTTGAAAATTTAACTTTAGAACCCTATTATATTTTTAAAGAAGAAGAAAGCTGGGGATTTAATCCAAACCTTCATTTACACACTTTTGGAATAAGGGGTGTTTTTAATTGGAAAAGCTGGGGATTGAGAGGAGAGATTACAACTCAAAGCGGAAGGTATTCGGGAACAAAAGATGTATCTGGATTGGGAGGGTATATTTATTTTTATAGAACCTTTAAAGAACTTCCCTTTTCTCCTAAATTTGAGATAGGATATGTTTATCTTTCTGGAGATAATCCTCGTACCAAAAAAGATGAAGGTTTTAACACTTTGTTTTCAAAGGGCCCATTAATAAATGAATTATATAGTTATGTAATTTTAATAGAAAATATCTGTAAAAATGGTCCCTTTCCCGGCTATTGGAGTAATCTCAGAGGATTTACTCTAAATTTTTATTTAAATCCTCTAAAGGATTTGAAAATAAGGCTTTCTTATCAAAAAATGTGGACTTTAAGAACACCTTACTTTTCTTTAACTGCTGAACAGATGGCAAAAGATCATGAGGCAGCATTATTAAAATTATTTTTTGATGCTATGATCTCAGGTAAAGGTAAAGATAGAGGTCAGGGATTTACCATTGAGGGAAGCTACAAAATTACTCCTCATATTACAGGTCTTTTAAAATACGAACATTTTGATCCAGGTGATTTTTATGTTTCTGAGGCAAGGGATGCCAAATTTTTGAGACTTCAACTGGAAATAAAATTTTAAAAACATTTTTTGAGGTTAAAAATGAAAAAAGAAGAGCTTTTAAATTTATTAAAAGAAAATCCTAAGGAAATAGATAATTTAATTTATAAAGCTGTTTTTGAAGATTCTCAATTACTTAAGGTTCTTCAAGAAATCTTAAAAGAATTTGGTTATAAAGGATTTTCTATTTATCCTCTTTATCAGGATTTTTCCAGAAAATTTTTGGGTTTTACAATTCCTGCGATTAATATAAGAGGGATGACCTATGATGTGGCAAGAAGGGTTTTTAAGGTGGCAAAAAGATTAAGTGTAGGGGCTTTAATATTTGAAATTGCTAAGTCTGAGATGGGTTATACTAAACAGTCTCCTTTAGAATATGCTACAGTCATTCTTTCAGCTGGTTTTAGAGAAAATTTTGATGCTCCCATTTTTATTCAGGGAGATCATTTTCAATTTAACAGAAAATCCTATTTTACGGATTCAGAAAGAGAAAAGAACAATATTAAAAACTTAATAAAAGAAGCTATTTCAGCTCAGTTTTATAATATTGATATAGATGCTTCAACCCTTGTAATCCTTGAAAAAGAAGATCTTGAAGAACAGCAAAAACACAATTATGAAGTTACTGCTGAAATGGCTGAATTTATAAGATCCATAGAACCTAAAGGTATAACTGTAAATCTAGGTGGTGAAATAGGAGAAATTGGAGGACATAACAGTACCCCTGAGGAATTAAGAGCTTTTATGAATGGATTCAATAAGGTTTTTAAGGGAAACATAGGCATTTCAAAAATTAGCGTTCAAACAGGGACTTCTCATGGAGGAATAGTTTTACCTGATGGGAAAATAGCAACTGTTAATCTTGATTTTAACACTTTGAAAACACTTTCTAAAATTGCCAGAGAGGAATTTGGTCTTGCAGGAGCGGTCCAACATGGAGCTTCAACTCTTCCAGAAGAATACTTTCATCTTTTTCCTGAATGTGAATGTGTGGAAGTTCACTTGGCAACAGGTTTCCAGAATTTCCTTTATGATCATCCTGCACTTCCACAAGATTTCAGAGAAAAAATCTACAATTACTTAAAAACTAACTTTAAAAATGAATGGAAGGAAAATATGACAGAGGCTCAATTTATATATAAAACAAGAAAAAAGGGATTTGGAGCTTTTAAAAGAGATTGGTGGAATTTATCATCTGAAGTAAAAGAAAAAATACTCTCTGATATGGAGGAACTTTTTGAAAAAATATTTAAGGCTTTGAATGTAGTTAATACTTCAGAACTTGTCAAATCAAAAGTATTAGGCTCTTAAAGGTTGAACTTTTAAATATTAAATGATATATTTCAATTCTATGAATGTTTTTAGGATAGAAGTTTCCTCTAAATTTCCTTTTAATGACGCCATAGCTGCTAAAATTAAAAGAAAAATAAAAGAGCATTTAAATATTTCGGTAGAGGAGGTCTATTTTATCAAGGTATATTTAATTGAAGGCAATTTTTCTGAGGAAACTTTAAAAATCTTTGCTGAATCTGCTCTCTGCGATCCTATAATTCAGATTTATAGTATAAAGGACCATATAGCTTCAAAATTGAATCTTTCCTTTGACTGGGTCTTAGAAATTGGTTATCGTCCAGGGGTTACCGATAATGAAGGAAAAACTGCTGAGGAAGCATTAAGTTATGTTTTAGAAAGACCTTTAGATTCTGATAAAGAAGGAGTTTATTTTGCTCGTCAATTTTTGATAAAAGGAGATATTACCAGAAATGCTGTGGAAAAAATAGCTAAGGATCTACTTGCTAATGAGCTTATAGAAAGATGGTTTATTTTAAGTAGGGAAGAATTTTTAAAAGACGGTCTTTCCTATCCTCCTCCCAGAGTAACAGAATATTTTCCCCCAATAGTAGAAAAATTTTTACTTAATAACTTTTCTGATGAAGAACTTTTAAAATTGTCTCAAGAGAGATTGCTTGCACTCAATCTTAAAGAAATGAAAACTATACAGAAATTTTTTTCTGATCCAAAGTTTGTGGAGATTAGAAAAAAATATGGATTAGATGAAGCTATTACTGATGTAGAACTTGAAAGCCTTGCTCAAACTTGGTCTGAACATTGTAAGCACAAAATATTTAATGCAAAGATCTTTTATAAAGATCTTGATACTGGAGAAGAATTAATTATAGATAGCCTCTTTAAAACTTATATTAAGTCTTCAACTGAAGAAATTAGGAAAGAAAAAGGAGAAAGAGATTTTTGTCTTTCTGTTTTTGTTGATAATGCAGGGGTTATAAAACTTGATGAAAAATGGGCTTTAGCTTTTAAAGTAGAGACCCATAACAGTCCTTCTGCACTTGATCCTTATGGTGGTGCTTTAACAGGGATAGTGGGAGTAAATAGGGACCCATTGGGAACTGGGAAAGGAGCTAAACTTATTTTTAATACCAATGTTTTTTGTTTTGCACCCCCTGATTGGGATAAAAAACTTCCACCAAGGATTTTACATCCAAGAAGAATTTTTGAAGGAGTAAGAGAAGGTGTTGAACATGGAGGAAATCAAAGCGGTATTCCTACCATAAATGGTTCTATAGTTTTTGATCCGAGATATCTTGGGAAACCCTTGGTTTACTGTGGAACAGGAGGTATTCTACCTTTATATATAAACAATGAACCTTCATGGAGAAAAAGAGCCAGACCAGGAGATTTGGTAGTAATGATTGGTGGGAAAATTGGAAAAGATGGAATACATGGTGCTACTTTTTCTTCTGAAGCTTTACATGAGGGTTCTCCTGCAACAGCAGTTCAAATAGGTGACCCTATAACTCAAAAAAAGATGGTTGATTTTTTAATGAGAGCAAGAGATGAAAATTTATATAACTCTATTACAGATAATGGTGCAGGTGGACTTTCTTCTTCTGTTGGAGAAATGGCAAGAGAATCAGGAGGTGCGGAAATAGATCTTGCTAAGGCACCCTTAAAATATCCCGGACTTCGTCCTTGGGAAATACTTCTTTCTGAAAGTCAAGAAAGAATGACTGTTGCAGTTCCCCCTGATAAAATAGAAAAGTTTTTAACTCTTGCAAAAAAGATGGGAGTTTTGGCAACGGTTTTGGGAAAATTTACAGATTCTGGATATTTTCACATTCTTTATGATGGAAAAACAGTAGGACTCTTGCCCTTAGATTTTCTTCATGAAGGGGTTCCTCAGCTTGAATTGTATGCTGAATGGAAAACTCCTTCATATCCTTTAAATCCAGAAGTTGAAATACCCAAAGATTATGGAGAAGTTCTTAAAAAAATTTTGAGATCTTATAATGTATGTTCTAAGGAGTATGTGGTAACTCAGTATGATCATGAGGTTCAAGGAGGAAGCGTTATCAAGCCTCTAACAGGTATAAATAATGATGGTCCGAGTGATGCAGCAGTTTTAAGATACGATCTCGAAAATGAAAGTGGAATTGTTGTTGCCCATGGGATTTGTCCCAAATTTTCTGATTATGATACCTACTGGATGGTAGCTAATGCCGTAGATGAAGGTATAAGAAATGCTGTTTGTGTGGGAGGAGACATAGAATACATGGCAGGGCTTGACAATTTCTGCTGGTGTGATCCTGTTGAAAGTGAAAAAACACCAGATGGAAAGTATAAATTAGCTCAACTTGTAAGAGCAAATCAAGCCTTATATACCTTTACCAAAGCCTATGGAGTTCCCTGTATTTCAGGAAAAGATTCTATGAAAAATGACTATCTCATGTATCTTGGACTTGATCCTAATAGTAAAAATCCTTATGGAATAGGAACTATTCTTCCTGATGGAAGCCTTAAAATTTCTGTTCCCCCTACCCTTCTTTTTTCTGTAGTTGCTAAAATTCCCAAATACTGGTTTGCTCAAACCATGGATGTTAAAAATCCGGGAGATCTGGTGTATATTTTAGGGATAACTAAAGATGAATTAGCAGGCTCAGAATATTTTAATCTTTCAGGAATAAAAGGAGGGAAGGTTCCTAAACCTGATCCCTATCTTAATAAAAAAGTTTACCTTAAATTAAGAGATGCTATTTACAATGGTCTTGTTGAATCTGCTCACGATCTTTCTGACGGAGGGTTAGGGGTTGCCTTGGCGGAAAAGGCTTTTTCTGGAGGATATGGAATAATGGTTGATCTCTCTTCTCTACCTTACGAAGGGACTTTAAGAGATGATTACCTTCTTTTTTCTGAAAGTGCAGGAAGAATAGTTGTTACAGTTAAAAAGGAAAAAAGAAGAGATTTTGAAAGCTTTATAAAAGGTGTTCCCTTTTCTCTGATAGGAGAAGTAATTGCTGAACCGTTTTTAATAATAAAGGGACTTGATGGAAAAACAATAATAAAAGAAGATATTAGAGAGTTAAAAAGAGTGTGGAAAGAACCTTTTAGCAACTGGTAAAAGGAGAAAGCTTATGAAATTAAAAACTTTTTATTATCCTTCCAAAAAAGCTGATAAATATCTACAGAAAATTATAAATAGAGTTGAAGAAATTCCCAAAAATATAGAAAAAGAAATAAAAAAAATAGGAGAGAGAGTAAAAAATGAAGGAGATAAAGCTTTAATTGAATATACCTATAAATTTGACGGAGTTCTTTTAGAAGAAAAAGAACTGAGGGTAAGTCAAGAAGAAATTGAAAAAGCCTATAAAGAGATTTCATCAGAACTCTTTTCTGCTATAAAATTAGCTATAGAAAAGGTTAAAAAATTTCATTCCCAAAATCTTCCTCAGTCTTGGTTTATAGATGAAGCTTCAGAGATAATTTTGGGGCAAATGATAAAACCTATTGAGTCTGCAGGACTTTATATTCCTGGAGGCAAAGGAGGAGAAACACCTCTTATTTCAACAGTTATTATGACAGCAATTCCTGCTAAAGTGGCAGGTGTAGAAAGGATAGTTATGGTTTCTCCACCAAGAAAAAATAAAACTTTGCACCCGGCTTTAATTGTTGCTGCAAAGGAGGCAGGAGTTGATGAAATATATAAAGTTGGTGGTCCTTGGTCTGTCTTTGCCTTAGCATATGGAACAAAAACTTTACCTAAGGTTGATATTATCTGTGGACCAGGAAATATATATGTAACTACTGCCAAAAAATTAATCTCCTCTTTTGTAGGAATAGATATAATTGCTGGTCCCAGTGAGGTATTAATTATTGCAGATGAAACAGCAAATCCAGAGTTTATAACTTATGATCTCCTTGCCCAAGCTGAACATGATCCCATGAGTTTATCAATTCTTATAACCACTTCAAAAAAATTAGCTAAGGAAGTAAAAAAACTTATTCCTCAAGCTTTAGAAATGGGGATTAGAGGAGAGATAGCTAAAGAGGCACTTTCAAAAAGAGGAGGGATTATAATTGTGAGAGACCTTAAGGAGGCTTTCTTTTTAGCCAATCTTATTGCTCCTGAACATTTGGAAATTATGGTTAAGGAACCTTTTGATTATCTAACCTTAGTTAAAAATGCGGGAGCTGTTTTTCTTGGTGCTTTTACCCCTGAGGCAATGGGTGATTATATAGCAGGTCCTAATCATGTATTACCAACTATGGGATTTGCAAGGTTTTCTTCCTCTCTTTCTACAGAAAAATTTCTTAAAAAGATAAATTTTTTAAAATATTCTCCTTTAGCCTTAAAAAAAGAAGCTAAGGAAGTTATTTTACTTGCTTCTGCAGAAAATCTTCCTTTCCATGCTGAAGCAGTAAAAGTAAGGTTGTTAAAGGGGGTTTAAAATGAAGGATTTTTGTAATTATTTAGAATTTACAGAAGAAATTATAGAAGATATTGACACTACAGTCGAAAATTTAGGTCCTTGTAAAATCCCTTCCCCTTTAAAATTAAAACCACAATGTTTTGTTACAGATGAAGCAAAAATTACTCTAAGGGTTAACTATAACTATTTAAAAGATCAATTTTATAAAAATAAAGAAATTCCATCTTTAGAACTTGCTGGACCAAGACCTTATATATATTTTGATCCCTCTAAGGTTAAAGTAGGAATTGTAACTTGTGGGGGACTTTGTCCAGGGATTAATGATGTAATACGTTCTATAGTAATGACTTTATATTATTCTTATGGAGTAGATAAAATAATTGGTTTTAAATATGGATTGCAGGGATTTATCCCTAAATACGGACACGAAGTGGTTGAATTAAGTCCTGAAGTTGTAAAAGACATTCATACCATGGGTGGGACATTTCTTGGTACATCTCGTGGACACCAGTCTATTGAAGAAATTGTGGATACCCTTGAAAGAATGAATATTCAAATACTCATTATGATTGGAGGAGACGGGACTTTTAGAGCAGCTTATAAAATAAAAGAAGAAATTACAAAAAGAAATCTTAAAATTGCTGTAGTTGCGGTCCCCAAAACTATTGACAATGATATATGGCTTGTTTCAAAAACCTTTGGTTTTGACACAGCTGTTGAACTTGCCTGTTATGCTATTAGGTGTGCCCATACAGAGGCTATAGCAGTACCCAACGGAATTGGATTGGTTAAATTAATGGGAAGACATTCAGGTTTTATTGCTGCAGCCGCAACACTTGCAACTAAGGAAGTTAATTTTTGTTTAATCCCAGAAATGGATTTTGATTTAGATGGAGAAAAGGGACTACTTGTAGAACTTGAAAGAAGATTAAATAGAAGAAAACATGCAGTAATTGTAGTAGCAGAGGGAGCAGGACAAAAATATGTGCAAAAGGACCCTCCAGAATATGATGCCTCAGGTAATATAAAATTGGGAGATATAGGTAAATTTCTGAAAGAAAAAATTACAGAATATTTTAAAAATAAAAATATAGAAGTAGTAATAAGATATATTGATCCAAGTTACATTATAAGAAGTGTTCCTGCTAATGTGGAAGATAGAATTTATTGTGGATTTTTAGGACAATATGCAGTGCATGCTGCTATGGCTGGAAAAACAGGAATAATGATAAGTTATCTCAATGATCAATTTGTACATATACCAATTAAAGAAGCTGTAAAGAGAAGAAAGCAGATTAATTTAAACAGCAGATTTTGGCTTTCCGTATTAGAATCAACTGGACAAGGACCTTTAAAGAACGATTAAAATTGTAGGAGGGTTTATGAAAAGAAAAAAATCTTTAAATTTTTTCTTCTGGATATTATTTTTTATCTTAATTAATGCCAAAATTTCCCATTCTTTAATCTCACCTGAGACCTATGAAGAAATAAAAAAAGATTTCATCCCCCTTTCTGCCTTAATTATCGGTATAGAAGATAGTAAAATTATTATAGATAAAGGAAGGGCTCAAGGTGTTAGACCAAAGGATATTTTTACTGTTTATAAAAGGGGGAAAAAAATTGTTCATCCTGAGACTGAAAAAACCTTAGGCTTTTTAAAAGAAATTATCGGAAAGATTGAAATTACTGATGTTGAGGAAAACTTTGCTACAGGAAGGGTCATTTTTCAAAAAGAATCTTTTCCAGTCCCAACACCTGTTGAAAGATTTACAGACTTAAAATTTCTTATTATTCCTGAGACACAAACACCTGATGAAAATTTGTTTTTAATTCTTAAAAATACTTTACCAGAAGCTAATATAATATTTGATCCTAAATTAAGCTTTAAAGATTTAACACCTCAGTATGTTTTATCTCAACAATACGATATGGTTTTTGTGATTGAAGATGATATAGTAAAGGTATTTAATTACAATTTGGACTTAATAAGATATTACGGAAGTTTAAGTTATAAGAAGCATGCTTTCCCTTCTACAGTTACAACTACTACAAAAGTTTATAAACCTTCCACTACTGGTATTTTTTCTATAAATCCTCCTTCTATTTTAGGAAAAATGAAGGGAGAAGTATTTCAGGTAGAATTTGCAGATGTGGATAATGATAATCATCCAGAAATGATTTATTTTAATTCTCAAGGGCTGTTTATAGTAAAAATAAAAAGCGGTCTTTTAGCTCAATATAAACCAAAAGTTGGTCAAATTGTTAATTTCTCCACAGGACCCTCTGGCTGGATAGCTTTAAATATATTTGATGAAAGCTCAGGTATGAGAAGTGAAATTTTAAAATATTCCGAACAAGGGTTAGTTCCTGTAATTACAAACATAAATCTAATTTTAAATTTTGTAGATTATACAGCGCGTGGTATAAAAGATACCTTAATAGGTCAAACTTTTGATCCTGAAAACTTCTTTGGAAAGGAAGTTTATATTTTAAAAAGAGAAAAGGATCAATTAATATATGCAACTCAATTGAAAGTAAATCCTGATTACAAAAATATTGGAAGTGCCTTTGTAGACCTTGATGGAGATGGAACTCCAGAAATTGTTAATTATACTTCTGACGGGAAATTAGCAGTCTATAAAGATTCTAATGTAGTTTGGATATCTCCTTATTCTGTAGCCAATCATTTTTATGAAATAAAGCTTATTAAAGGTAAAAAAAGACAAGAAGTGGTTAAAAAAATTATATATCCTCTTATTACACCAGTTTCGGTTGATATAAATAAAGATGGAAAATCAGAAGTTCTTTTTGTTTCAGCAAACTTTCCTTTAGAGACCGTAAAGGGTGATTTAAAATATATTCCTCTTAACAGTGCTACTTCTCAGATTTTTGTTCTTGGATTTGAGGGAACCTATTATTTAAGAAACCTATGGGCTTCTCAGACAGGATTTATTACAGGTTTAGGAATATTTGAAAATGGAATTTATTATACCTTAGTAAAAGGAAATTATCCAGGAGATGTAGAAAGTGAACTTTATTTTAGTCTTTTTTAATATTAAGGTTTTTCTACAGTAACAATAGTATGTACATTCCCTCTTGGATGAAAATCTGCAACTACTTTAAGTTTTTTTGGTTCAAGAAGTTTCCAAAGGGCATCGAAAATTTCATTGGTTGCTGCTTCATGAGAAATATATCTATTTCTGAACTTATTTAACCATAGTTTGAGAGATCTTAGTTCTACAATTTTATCCTTTGGGACATAGGAAATTTTAATTACTGCAAAATCAGGATATCCGGATCTTGGACAAAGACAGGTAAATTCTGGAAAGGTAATTTCTATAAAATAATCTCTATCTGGATAAGGATTATCCCAAGCTTCAAGTTGTGCCTCCTCTATAGCAATTTCTCCATATTTTTTCTCCATATTTAAAATTTTAATCAGTTTTTTTTAACTTACAATCTTAAAATTTCTTTTTTTTCTTTTCTTAAATTTTCAGCTTCGTATTTTATCTTAGCTAAGGACTCTTTAAGAGGTGCCCAAACCATACTAGTGCATATAATCTGGGTTATTATGAAAAGCTACTTGAAAAGCTTTCATTCTATATTCCATAAACATTTTGTAAAGCTCCAATTCAATAGGTGTTTTTGCCTTATAAAATATTAGTAGATCAGGTGCTAATTTCCAATTTTTAGATTTTTTAAGAATTTCTTCATCATATAGTGATTTGACTATTCTTATAGCTTAAGCAAAGAGCTTATTTATCTCTATTAGAGTTAAATCAGCAGCTTCAAGTTGTTTCCTTGCATAATTTTCTGCATGGCAATTGGAACATATATCTATCATTTTTTTCTCTCTCTTTCAATCAATCTTTCCTTACTTAATCTTGCAACTTTTCCTATCCCATATGACAGGTTTGACAAGCTCTTGGGTCAATCAAAACCAGCTTGTCCCATTTTTCCACTTAAAAATTGATCAACTATTCCTGGAGTAATTTTTTCTATGATAACTCATACAATCCTTTTCAGATGAAAAAAAACTTTTTCAACCCTTTTACTAAATAAACCTATCCCTAAAAGGAAAGCCAAAAGAAAAAATCAAATATTTTACGGTTTTCATAAATTTTTCCTTCTTATTTTAAAATTTTTTCTATATAAGATTGTGTTTCAAAGGGGTCTTTAATTTCTTGTTCAGGTTTAAAATTAAGTCTTTTTTCTCCTCTATTATTCAAGTACTTGGGAAGTTCTAAATCAATTTTAGAGGGAACCTTCACTCCTGCTTGGGATAGTATTTGTCTTAATAGAGCTTCTGATTTGGAAGCAAAGGAAATGGCATCTCCTAATACTCTCATAGCCTCCTGAGGATTATGGAAACCTAAAGAGTTTTCTGCTCCTATAAAGATTACTCTATAAAGAGCTTCTATATACAAATCTTTTGCTTTTTCATATAAATTTTTATCTATAGTCTTACCTTCCTTCTCAATTGAATGAACCTTTTCAAATAGTTTAGCAACGGTAGCAGTTTGATATCCAGCCCTTAAGAGTAAAGAGACAGTTCTATCTTGTATAGCTATAACTCTATCTTTTAACCATTCCGGAGTTTCAGAGTGACATTGTAAACAGGCTTTCATATTATTTTTTAGGGGACTCATTATTCTGTGTTCACTTACTTTAAAACTTCCCATTCTTTTATAGGGCATGTGGCAGTCAGCACAAGCAACTCCTGCTCTCCAATGAGTAGAATTGTTAGAAAAAAGTTCAAATTCGGGATGTCTAATATAGGCTAATTTGAAACCAGTAACTGCTTGAGTCCATTCTAAATAAGATGGATCACTTTTCAAGACTTTAATTATATTTTCTATAGAAATTCCTCCTAATTTACTTCCTTGCCAGGGGAAAAATATTCCAATAGATTTCATGTCTTTATCTTTAATCACTACATAGGTCACATGACATTGTGCACAAACTAAACTTCTCATAAGTCGATGAGGTAAATTATTAACATCTACTCCCATAGTTTGAAGGGCTTTTATTAAAGTAAAGCCTCTTCTTATATGTAAAGATGCATCCTTTGGATCATGGCAATCTATGCAAGAATCTCCCAAATATCTATATTTTTCAGGAATAAGATTTAAAACCTCCATATAGGGTTTACTATAATAATCTAAACCGTATTTTTTTTCTAATTCTGGAGCTAAAGAATGTTTACAAGTTAAACAAACTCCACCAGCTTTTAATCTTGAAGGATCTATTTCCACCTGATCTCTTATTCTATAATAATGACTCCTCGGTTCATTGTATTCTATTCCAAATCCCCACCCTTTATAAAGTAATGCCATAAAAGGATATTCTGAAAGCTTATCATAGATTACCTTGTCTGTATCCCAGCCTCTTTTATATTTACTTAAACCTGCAGGTGTAGGTTCTTGTGATTGTTTATACATCTCATAATGGAGAGGATAGACCTTTCCCCATACCTCAGGATCTATCTCATTTTCTGCTAAAGGTACAGTTCTAAATTCACGAGGTTCCCTTTCTGGTTTGCACCCTAAAAGAATAAAATTTAATAATATGCTTAAGATTAAACCTAATTTTATAAATTTATTTTTATTCATATTTAACCCCCTTTTAAAAAGTCTCTATCAAACCAGTGAGCTGATGATTTATTTTCCTATGACAAAACCAACATTTTCTTTCAGTTATATTTATTTTAGAAACCATTTGATAATGACATCTTATACAATTATTTTGGATAATCTCTTTACTTCTAAAGGAGGCAGAAATTTTTTCTGGAGTAAAACCTATATAAAAAATAATAGTATCCTTTGCACCATTAATTATTTTCCAAGTATAAAAAAGGATTTTATTATCTATAGGTAAATGGCACTCTACACACTTTAAGTTGTTATGTAAACCACCTTTTATTTGGTTCAGATATTCTGGTTTCATAATATGACATTTTATACAAAAGGTGGATTCATTAGTTTTTTCAATTATACTGGGAAGTCCAATAAAAATTAAAATCAGAAGAAAGCCTAAAATTAAAAAGTTTAAACCTTTATATATCTTCATAATGAAATTTTATAATAAGTTTTTTAAAAAAGTCAAAAAAAATTTTTTAATCTGAACCAATTTTAAAAAGAAAAATTAAGAAAAAAATTGAAAAATTTTAATAAAGATAAATATTTTTGTTTTTTAAAATATAAATTTTTTCAACAGTTGCTTTTAAAAATTCATGATCGTGAGAAACAATTAAGCAGGTTTTTACATAAACTTTTAGAAATTCTATGAGTTTCTTTTTAATTTCTTCATCAAGCCCTGAAGATGGTTCATCAAGAAGATAAGCAATAGGATCCATGGCAAAAACTGTTGCCAGAGCAACAACTTTTTTTTCTCCTCCTGATAGTTTATATATGGGACGTTCAAGTAAATGTTTAATGTTAAATAAACTTGCTATCTTTTCAACGATTTCTTTTACCTCCTTTCTATTCTTACCCAAATTTAGAGGCCCAAAAGCTATATCTTCTTTTACAGTGGGACAAAAGAGTTGAGAATCTGAATCTTGAAAAAGTAAACCCAATTTCTGCCTAACCTCAAGAAAATCTTTTTCTTTTTTTCTTTCTTTTCCCAAAATAAATATTTTACCTGAGAGAGGTTTCAAAAAACCCATTATAATGAAAAGAAGAGTTGTTTTTCCTGATCCATTAGGACCTATAAGGCCTATTTTTTCTCCTAAATTAAGCTCAAAATTTATGTTTTCTAAAACAGAATAAGAATTATATGAAAAACTAATATTTTCCAATTTAATAAGAGGATCTTTCATAATTATTTTATATACCTAAAATATAAATTAAAATTATAATAGAACTTCCTATTATTCCAAAAGCTAAGTCTATTTTTTTAAGTTTAAAATGCTCAAGAAGTGGAAAAAAACCTTTAAAACCTCTTGCAAGCATAGCTTTATAAATTTCCTCAGATCTCTCGAAGCTTTTTATTAATAAAGCTCCCACCATATAGGCATAAGTTTTATAGGTATGAAGATTTGTTTTTGGGTTAAACCCTCTAGCTAAAACTGCTCTTTTTATTTTTATGTATTCTTCATGCATTACACTAATGTATCTATAAAAAAGAAAAAATATGGTTACCAATTTTGAAGGTACCTTTAAATATAGCATTGCATGAGCAAGAGAAAAAATGGTTGAAGTTGATAAAAGGGCAATAGTTGCAAGAATAATGGCATTACATTTTAAGGTAATAGATAAGGCATATTTTATCCCTTCATAACTTACTTTTAAAAATCCTAAATCTATATAGGGGTTTCCTTTATACCTAAGAGGTATAAATATCCATATAAAAAGAATAAAAAAATTTGCGCCTGTTAATCGATTTAAAAGAATTTTAAAATTTAAATTGGCTATTAAAATCAGAAGAAAAGAAAATAAAAGATAAAAAAAGGGAATTAAAATTCCTTTTGAAATGGCACACAATACGGCAAAGAATAAAAAAACTAAAATTTTTATCCTTGGATCAAGTTTATGTAAAAAGGAATTTCCTTCCGCAAAAATTTCAAGATGCATTTAAAATTTTTTATAACTTGGCTTTTTTTCTAAAATTTAAAATAACAATGATACCCCAAATACCCAAAATATACCCTATTCCACCTATAATATCATGGAGTCTTACTTTATCCATATCCTTTTTCATTTCCATTAATAAATTTTTAATCCCTTCAGTTTCAGGCTTTATAGCTTCTTTTACAGCCTCATCTACAGTTTCCTTAATGGCCAATTTCATTTCTTCATCGGTCAATTTTAGGGTTGGGATTAACTTTTCATTTTGGGAGACTTTAGAAACTTCAGGCTTAATAATTTCTTTTTTTTCTTTCTTTTCTTCTTTTAATCCCTCTAACTTATATTCTGCCAGATGACCCTCACCGCCAATTACTTTAATTCTAAGACTTCCCTTTTCGTTTATAGTAAAATTATATTTACCCTTTTCATCTGTCAGAGTCTCCAAGATTTTTATTCCCTTTTCATTATAAACTTCCACTTTACATTTTATACAAGGAGATCCATCTGCAAAATAGGCTTCACCTTTTATCTGATTTCCTTCTCTGTAAGCGAAGTTATTTATTTTATGTGTAAATCCCATTTTTGTAAAAATAAACAAAATGAGTAATAAAAATATAATATTTCTCATATTACTACCTCCGGTTTAACTTTAAGTAAATAAGCTACTACAAAACCTGTAATAAATCCTTCTATGATAGCAATAGGAAAATGAGCACTTAAAAGAGCTATAATAACAGGTAAGAAACTTTTCTCTGTAAAATAGAGCGCAGTTCCTATTAAAATAGCTGAAAAAATTATAGATAAAAAACCTGCTAAAAAACTTACTGAAAAGGTTAAAAAATATTTATTTTTATGAAGAAACTTTTTAAAGATATAACCAAGAACCACTGGTGGAAAAGCCATAGCAAAGGTATTTACTCCTAAAGTAGTAAACCCTCCGAACTGAAAAAGTAATGCTTGCAGTAAAAGTCCTAAAAATATTGCAGGAAAAGCCGACCATCCAAGAAGTAATCCTATTATACCGTTTAAAACAAGATGGGCTGATGTTGGGCCTATGGGAATATGGATTAAGGATGCTACAAAAAAGGTACTTGAAAGGACTGCAATTTCTGGAATTTTTTCAGTTTTTAAATTTTTTAAACCAAAAACAAGTCCTATAAAGGAAAGAATACCCCCTGCTAAAAGAACAGGAGGGGAAAGAACCCCCTCTGAAATATGCATTTTATTTTACCTCCTTTGGTTTAGGATAGGCTTTTACCCAAATAACTGCATCAAGCTCAAGTGGATATTCTTTCCCATCTGCACCTTTTATTATCCCTCCTTCTCCAATAGCAGAAAAACCCCACCATCCAGCCCAAGGGATGGTATATTCAAAATAACCATTTTCATCAGTCTTAACAACTTGAGTAATAAAAGCTTCATATGGAGCTTTTACGTTTTTAGTATTTAAATATTCTACTTCAACCTCTATATTTTTTGCAGGTTTTCCGTCTAATAAAACTTGTCCTTTAAAAGTATTTCCTTCCCAGATAGCAAAAGGTTTTATTAAGGGAATGATTTCAGCTTTTAGTCCTATTGGTTCATCCCATCCTTCTTCTAATCCCAGAGCTTGAATTATAACTTTAGTTATTTGTTTAATATACTTTTCCTCTGAAGGTTCAAAATAGGGTTCGGGATCTACATAAATCTTATAAATTCCTGGTTTGGTAATTTTTAAAGTTGTAGTATACATAGAAACCTTTTTGGAACTTCCTTTCATAGAAGGAATTAATTCCTTTTTCCAATTAAGTTCAATTTTTTCTCCTCTTAAAAAGACCCCACTTTCTAAAATTTTAAAATCCATATTTGGTCCGCCTTCCATCGGATGAGTAAATTTTGCCTCTATTTTTACTTCTTTTTTACTTCCCTCCACATTATCTGTATCAGGTATAAGTACCAAAAAATGGGCTAGCGCTAAAGAAAAAGAAATTAATATTACTAAAAATATTAAAATAATACTTTTTAAAACTTGTTTCATAATTCACCTCCCATTTTAAAATTTATAAATTCTTAGTTTTATTAATTATCATATATTAAAATTTTTGTCAATATGTTGTTCGCATTTTTAAATATGGTAAATTGAAATAGCTTTTAAAATTTTTTAAGAAGGAGGAAAAGATATGTACATGTCTGAGCAAGTAAAAATGTATATAGAAAAAAGTTCATGGATAAGGAAAATGTTTGAAGAGGGTTTAGAACTGAAGAAAAAATTTGGAGAAGATAATGTTTTTGATTTAAGCTTAGGAAATCCAGATTTACCTCCACCTGCAGAAGTCAAAGAAACTTTAAAAGAAATTATTGAAAATTATGACCCTTCCTATCACCGTTATATGTCAAATGCAGGTTTCCCCTTTGTTAGGGAAATAATGGCAAGAAAAATTACGCAAGAACAGGAAATTAAAGTAAGTCATGAGGAAATTATAATGACCTGTGGAGCAGCAGGAGCTTTAAATGTTATTTTTAAAACCCTTTTAAATCCTGGGGAAGAGGTTTTGTTTCCCTCTCCATTTTTTGTAGAATATTTTTTCTATGCAGAAAATCATCAGGGAATTCCCAAACCAATTCCAACTAAAGAAGATTTTTGCTTAGATTTAGAAAAAATAGAAAGTGCAATTACTTCGAAAACCAAGATTTTCTTAATAAATTCTCCCAATAATCCTACGGGTCAAATATATTCTGAGAAGGAAATAAGTGAACTTAGTGAACTTTTAAATAAAAAAAATAAAGAACTGGGCAGACCTATTTATCTTATTTCTGATGAACCTTATAGAAACTTAGTTTTTGATGATGAGAAAGTGCCCTCAATTTTAAAATATTATCCTAACAGTATAATTGCTTATAGTTTCTCAAAGGAATTATCCTTAGCAGGAGAGAGAATAGGCTTTATAGCTGTTCATCCAGAAATTGAAAGTAAAAAGGAAATTCTTGAAGGGTTAATTTTGTGTAACCGAATTCTAGGTTTTGTTAATGCTCCAGCTTTGGCTCAAAGAATTGTAGCAAACTGTGCTTTTTCAAAGGTTGATGTAGGTATTTATCAAAAAAGAAGAGATATAATTTGTGAAATTTTAAAAGAAGCTGGTCTTTCCTTTATTAAACCTAAAGGTGGATTTTTCATCTTTCCTAAGGTTCCTGTAGAGGATCTTAAATTTTGCGAAATATTGAAGAAAGAGCTTATTCTTGTAGTTCCTGGAAGAGCTTTTGGAAGTTCAAATCATGTAAGACTTTCTTTTTGCGTCTCTGAAGATGTTTTATTAAATATGAAGTCTAAATTTATAAAAGCATGTAAAAAAATTTACGAATATGTTTAAATTTGAGGTTCATTATCAAAGTAAAAAAACTCAAGCTCGAATAGGAACAATTGTTACTCATAGAGGAGTTATCGAAACTCCAGTTTTTATGCCTGTCGGGACTCAGGGAACAATTAAAGCTATGCCTCCTGAAGTGGTTAATTCTCTTGGATATGAAATTATTCTTTCTAATACTTACCATCTTTATTTAAGACCAGGAGTTGATATAATTAAAGAACTTGGGGGGATTCATAAATTTATAAATTGGAAAAAAATCATACTTACTGATAGTGGTGGTTTTCAAGTATATAGCCTTTCTCAATTTAGAAAAATAACTGAAGAAGGCATAATCTTTAAATCTCATATTGATGGAACTGAACATTTTTTTTCTCCAGTAACTACTATGGAAATTCAAAAAAAACTAAGGTCAGACATTATGATGGTCCTTGATACCTGTATACCTTACCCCTTATCTTATGAAGAAACTAAAAATCTTACAGAACTTACTCATAAATGGGCTATTGAGTCTTTTGAATACTGGCAGAGACATAAAAATGAAAAACAAGCAGTTTTTGGGATTATTCAAGGAGGAATGTACGAAGATTTAAGAAAGTATAGTGCTAAATTTGTTACCTCTTTAGAATTTGATGGATACGCAATAGGTGGACTTTCGGTGGGAGAGCCTTTAGAATTAAGAAACCATATGATAGAAATAAGTATAGAATATATGCCTTATAATAAACCAAGGTATGTGATGGGGATTGGAACGCCTCTTGATATAATAGATGCAGTTATAAGGGGAATAGATATGTTTGATTGTGTTTTACCAACAAGAAATGCAAGAAGGGGAACAGTTTTTACTTCTAAAGGACTTCTTTCTATTAAAAATGCTAATTTAAAAGATGATTCCTCACCTCTTGATCCAGAATGTGAATGTTATACCTGTAGAAATTATTCGCGTGGATATTTAAGGCATCTCTTTCATGCAAAGGAATTACTGGTTTACTTTCTCTTAACCCTTCACAATTTATTTTATTATGCTAAACTAATGAGACATATTAAAGAAGCCATTAAAAATGAAACTTTAGAAATCTTTAGAGAAGAGTTAGCAGAGTATTATTTTAAAAATAACAGTTCTGAATAGGAGGTTTTTATGGATTTATTTAATGTTTTTGTAAATTTAGCTTTTGCTATGGGAACACCTCCTCAGCAGGGGCAAGCTCCTCAGGGAGGAGGATTAATTGGATTTCTTTTTACTTTATTACCTTTAATATTAATTTTTATTATTTTTTATCTTCTTTTGATTAGACCTCAACAGAAAAGAATGAAAGAACATCAAAAATTCATATCAGAATTAAGAATAGGACAAAAAGTTTTTACCGCAGGTGGAGTTATAGGGAAAATTGTTAAAATTGAAGATAATATAGTTTGGTTGGAAGTTGATAAAGATGTTAATATTCCTGTTATAAAGGGTTATATAAGCGGACCCTTTACTCAATAATTGAATTTTCTCTAATCCAAATTTGTAAAACCTTTAAAGCCCTTTCTGCTAATTTAAGATATTTTAATTTTTTAGGAACTCTTTCTTCAAGTTGAGGAAATAATCCCCAATTTATATTCATAGGTTGAAAATATTTAGGATTAGCAGTTTGTAAATAATTGATTAATGCACCTATTGCAGTCTCCTTAGGTGGTATAATAAGATGTTTACCCTTTATTAGTCTTTCTGCATTAATACCTGCGATAAGTCCCATAGCTGTTGATTCTACATATCCTTCAACTCCTGTTATTTGGCCTGCAAGAAAAACATTGAGAAATTTTTTTAGTTGAAGAGTAGGTTCTAAAACCAATGGTGCATTCACAAATGTGTTTCTATGAATAGAACCTAAGCGAGCAAATTCAGCTTTTTCTAATCCTGGTATCATTCTAAAAATTCTTATTTGTTCATTATATTTTAATTTAGTTTGAAATCCAACTATATTATAAAGGGTTTTTTCCTTATTTTCTGGACGAAGCTGAACTACAGCGTAGGGTTCTTTTCCTGTGTGTGGATTAACAAGTCCAGCAGGTTTCATAGGTCCATAGCGTAAGGTATCCTTTCCTCTTTCAGCCATAACTTCAATAGGTAAACAACTCTCAAAATATTTAGGATCTTCAAAGGGATGAAGAGGGACTTTTTCAGCTTTGAGTAGTTCCTCTACAAATCTTTCATATTCTTCCTTAGTTAACGGACAATTTACATAACTTCCCTCACCTTCTCCATATCTATCCGCAATAAAAACTTTTTCCCAATTGATGGAATCTGCATAGACAATAGGAGAAATGGCATCATAAAAGTGCAAATAAGGGACTTCTATCAATTCAGAAAGACTTTTGGCTAAGCTTTCTGAAGTGAGAGGGCCAGTTGCTATTATTACAATTTTATCTTTTGGAATCTCTGTAACCTCTTTCCTTTTTATTTCAATTAAAGGATGGGTTAAAATCTTTTGAGTAATATAGTTTGCAAAGCAATCCCTATCAACTACAAGTGCCTTTCCTCCTTCTATTTCGCAATTTATAGCTGCTTCCATTATGAGTGATCTTAGGAGTTTTAATTCTTCTTTTAATAATCCGACTGCTTTATGGAGTTCCTTTGATCGTAGAGAGTTTGAGCAAACAAGTTCAGCAAATTTATCTGTTTTATGGGCAGGTGTCATTTTGAGGGGTCTCATTTCATAAAGAAAGACTTTGACCCCTCTTTGAGCAAGTTGCCAAGCTGCTTCTGAACCAGCAAGACCAGCTCCTATGACAATTACTTCAGACACTTAATAATCAATTCCAGCAATAGGAATATAAGCAATTTTTGGTGTAATAAATACTATAAGCTCGGTTTTGGTTAGTTGTTTACCTCTCCTTTTGAAAGCCTCTCCGAAACCTGGAATATTTCCTAATCCTGGCACTTGATCTAATCTTTCAGTAATATCACTTATTTTAATCCCTCCTATAACAAGTATTTCTCCATTATCAACAAGAGCACTTGTTTGAACAGAATTGGTATAAAGCGCAGGGACTCCTTGAACAGTATGTCCCCAATCGGGTGTAGTTTTTTCTATGGTAATATCTAAGAGAATTTTACCTTCAGGTGTAAGAGAGGGAATTACATCAAATTTTAGTCCAGCATCAATAAACTCTATTGTAGGTACTGGAACTTCTGGTACATATCTTAAATAAGGAATTCTATATCCTTGCTTAATAGTTGCTGCTTCTCTATCTAAGGTAAGTATTTCAGGTTTGGAAAGAATCCTTGCTACTCCTTTTTCTTCTAATGCAGAAAGTTGAAAATCAAGTAAAGCTGCATTTTTACCAAAATAACCTAATACTATTCCCAAAGCACTAGGAGTAGTTCTTTGAGTAGGAACTGCACCTAAATCTACAATAGTAGGTGTAGGAAGAGAAATAGTTGCATTAGTAGTAGGAGGTCCTCCTCCACCAGGATAAACATAGGTCATACTTCCTGTAGAAGAAGATGGATTTGGAGAAATACCCCATATACTGTGTTCTGTTGCTCTCCAAGTTGCTCCTCCCCATCTTACTCCAAGTTCATGTACATAAGTATCACTTATTTCCGCAATCCTTGCCTCAATTAGAAACTGAGGTCTTGGTTTGTCTATTTTTTTAATAATTTGTTCAATCTCTTCAAGCACTTTTGGAGTTGCCTTTACAATAAGTATATTAGTAAATGGATCAAAGGTAATTTTATTGGGATCTTTAAGAATTTCTGCAAGTTTTTCAGAAATTCTCTGATTTTTCATCAAATCTACTACTTTACTTGCTCTGATATGCTTAAGTTCAAAAGTTTTAGTAATAAGCCTATTTGTCATTTCTTCAGTTTCCTGAATAGCTCTAAGAATATCTCTTTGGTTTTCTATTTCTCTTCTAATTCCCTCTGTACTTTCTCCAAGAGCCCTCATATAATCTCTGTAAAGTTCTGCTTCTTTTTTGATTTCTTCCAAAGTACCAACCCTAGTGATATTTCCGATAGTAATTTTGGCAAGTCCCTTATTGGCAAGAACAACATCTAACAATAGATCCCAAGGTACCTGTTTTGCTCTTAAAGTAATAAGCCCTTTAACTTGTTCACTTGCCACAATATTAATTTCTCCTACTTCTGCCAAAAATCTTAAAACTGCATGTATATCTGCCTCCTGAAAATCTACAGAAACAGGTAATCCCTTATATTCTTTAGCTGTTAAAGGCATTTTTAATCGGTGCTCTCCTAAATAAATTTCATATTCGGGAAATTCTGAAACTTTGGGAACCAGAGATTCAACTGCAGTAATGGGTTTTCTCTCCATATATTCAATCTTTTCTTTTTTTATAACTATACTTACAGGTTTTTCGGGTTTTTCCCATATAAGATCTACTATCAATTTGTTTGCAAAGGGAGTTATTTGAAAATTAAAAGGCTCACTTAAAAGAAACTCTAAATAAAGTTTTTCCTTTTCATAAGAGGCATTAATTTCTTTGAATATATCCTTAGGGAGGTTTTTCATCCAGGTAGAACTTTTAGGAACCACATTATAAAAGGTCATTTTTATTTTATTTCCCTCTTTAGAAACTTCATACTTTGGTCTATTATTAAATTCAAAAACTAATCTATCTACCGGTTCTTTTAAAAAAAACACATCCTCTAAATATATTTTTTCCATAGCCAAACAACTTAAATCTAATTTTAATAAAATTGAAATTATAGAAAAAATAAAAATTCCTATCAATTTTATTTTTATCTTCATAATGTTCTCTCCTTTTTCAAATATAATATTCTTTTGTTCTTTTCTTTTTCTCCATAAATATTTGTTCCCTCTTCTTCAATTATTATGTAATCCTTTCCTATTTCTAATATTTCGATATTTCCTATTTTTGTTCCTACTCTTGCAATATATCCCTTTCTGGTATTATCCTGTAACAAAGCAATTCTTTCACCCCTTTTCTCTAAAATACCTACCAAATCCAAAGGTTTTTTTTCCTTTTTTTCCATGGCTGATTTTAAAATTTCTGGAGCAATAAAGGGGTTTTTCAGCTTACTTATACCAATTTTGTAAGGTTTCTCTTCTAATGACTTCATCCAATTTTTTAATTCTATATCTTCTATTTCGGTTTTTTTAGGTAAACCTTTAGATACACTTATCTTTTTTTCTTCCTTATAGGAGCAACTGATTAAGAGCAAAATTAATAGAAATATCACCAGATACCTCATTTACACCTCTTTTTCCTTTTCTTCTTTTTTAGTTTCTTTTTTTTCTTCTTTTTTCTCCGAGGGAACTCCTGTATATTTATAAGTATGAAAAGTAGCTACTGCGTTTAATTGATTATTTTTTACTTGGAATTTGATATGATTTAAAGCTATTAAACGAGGTAAATTTTCTATAGAATTTAAAAAATTTATAACATTATTAAATCTACCCTGAAATTCCATTTTTAAAGGTATTATATTATAATAATCTTGAGGAATCTCTTTATCAGGTTCAAAGGTTATAATTTCTAAATTGTTTTCCTTAGCAAGATCTGAAATCTGTCTGAGTATGTCAGGAATTTCCTTTTCAGCAGGAAGAATTTCTTTTACTCTCTCTAAAAACTCTTGTCTTTGTCTCATTTGAGCTTCTAAAATGGCGGTTCTTTTAGCCATATTTTCATATTTTTGAATTTCCAAATCTAATTTTCTAACTTCTTCTTTTAAAACATTTATTTTTTCTTTATTTTGAACATAATAAAATTTATAAAATAAAAATAAAGGAACCAAAATGGAAACAAAAACAATTAAAAATTTTTCTCTTTTAGTAGCAGTTTTTTCCCAGGTTTCAAGTTTTTCCCACAAGGCTTTCATAATTAAAATTTTACTCCTGCTTTAAATTCTATATAACCTGCTTTTTTTTCGGTTTTATTTAAGGAAACTTCTTTAATTATTTCTTTAGTATTTTCCAAACTTTTTAAATAACCAGCTATATCTCTTAAGTCTGAGCTAACACCATTTATATCAGCTTTAGATAATTCTACAGATAACTCTGTAAAAACAATTCTATTTCTACCTATATTTCTTATTAAAGTTTCTATTCTTTGAAGCCCTTTTCCTTGATTTTCTTTAAGTGCAATAATGGTTGAAATTCTCTTTTTTAATTCTTCATTTTCTTTTTCTAATTCCTTCAATCTTTCTGCAATCTTTTTGTATTCTACTAGTTTTTTTTCTTTTTCTACTTTTTCATTTTCTAAATTCTTTAAAGTATATTGTAAACGGAATCCTTCAGCTAAGATAGTTATAATTACAATCAGAAAGATAATTAAAAAAGTTTTTAAAAATATAAATCTTTTTTTTTCTTCTTCTATCCTAATTAGTTCTTTTTTCGGAAGTAAGTTAAATTTTATTATCATAAAATCCCTTCAAGGAGGTTTAAATTTTTATAATATTTATAAATCAAAGTAAGTCAAGGGTTTTTGTTAAAAGTTTTTTTATTTCCAAATATTATTTATCGGCTAAATTTAAAAAAATTATTAAAATTATTAAATTTTTTTTAAATTTTTGCAATGCCGCTTAAAATAAATATTGACTTTAAAGGGATATAAAATATAATTTAGTTCTAATGTACAGCAATCTTAGGTTAATTTTATTTTGGGCTTATTTTTTAATCTTTTTTTTAATATTTGTTTCTCGGGTATTTCCTTATGAAGATAGTTCTGAAAAACGCTTTAACTTCTGGCCTTTTATAGTTTACAGCAAAAATAAAATTAATAAGATTGAAAGATTAGAAATTGCTGGCCCATTTATTTATAAATATTCATTTCCTAAAGAAAAAGGAACTTCTTTGAGACCAATTTATTCTTCTGTTAAGGGAGCTGAGGGAGAAAGAATATTTTTTCTTTCTCCCTTGGGAATTTATAAATCAGATAAAGAAACCACATCCTTAAAACTTGTTCCTTTAATTAGTAAAACTTGGGTCAAAACTCCAGAAGAAAAACAAGAGGAAAAACACTTTGATTTCTTTCCTGTATTTTGGGGAAAAACTTCACAAAATGAGACTTACGGAGGTATATTTCCAATTTATGGAAAATTTAAAAATAGATTTGGTAAAAAGGAAATAACTTTTGTTCTTTGGCCAATTTATAGCAAAATTGAGTACGAAAAATACACAGCTTATAATTATCTTTGGCCATTTATAAGAACTATAAGAGAAAAAGAAAAACATGAACCCTCGGAATACAGTGGGTTTAAATTCTGGCCCCTTTTTGGACGTTTTAAAGAAGCTGATACTGAAAGAAGTTTTATACTTTGGCCTTTTTATATAAAAAGTTATTTTAGAGGTTCTGAAGGGGAATATTCTGACAGACTAATAGTTTTTCCCTTTTATATTAGAGAGAATACAAATATTTATAACAAAAAAATCGTTCTTTGGCCCTTTTTCCAAAAGATTTATGCTAAAGATTATTATTACAAACAACTTGATGCCCCATGGCCCTTTTACCAAAAAATAGAAGGAGAAGAAATTAAAGGATTAAGATACTGGCCCTTTTATGGTTATGTAAAAAAAGAGGATAGTTTAGATTATTTTATTCTCTGGCCCTTATATTTTTATAAAGAGGACCATATAATCCAAAAAGATTTGAAATTTGATGAAAGGGAATATAAATTCTTAATTTTTTCAAAATATAGATATACAGAACAAACAGGAAATCCTCTAGAAAGAGAATATCGTATCTGGCCTATTATTTATGGGTACGAAAGTAAGAGCAATTCTACTACTCAATTTTATTATTTTCCAGCAATTTTACCTCTCTATGATGAGGGAATGGAAAGAAATTACAGCGCCTTTCTAAAACTTTGGGAATATTATCAACATGAAGATTATTCCTTTTTTAAATTGTTGTGGGGATTATATAGATATGAAAAAACTAAACAGAAAAGTATTCAAGAATTAGCTTTTCTTTTCAGAATAGTTAAGGGGCCAGACACAAATTATATAGAATTTTTAGAAGGTTTATTAGGAATAGGAAAAATAGAAGGAAATCCAAAAATCAAAATAATTTTCATGGATTTTACCCCTACTAATAATATCAATAAATCACAAAATAAATTTTCAGAAAATGGGAAATAAAAAAATAGGTATTTATCCTGGAACTTTTGACCCAATAACTAACGGACACTTAGACATAATTAAAAGGGCTTTAAAACTTTTTGATTTAGTGATAGTTGCTGTAGGAGAGAATCCCTATAAAAAAACGCTATTTTCAATGGAAGAAAGATTATATTTAATAAGAGAAGCTATAAAAGAAATCCCTGAAAATAATAGAATAGAGGTTGAATCATTTTCCGGATTGTTAGTGGATTTTGCCAAAAAAAAATCAGCTTGTGCAATAATTAGAGGATTAAGAGCGGTTTCTGATTTTGAATATGAAATGCAACTTGCTTTAATGAATAGAAAATTATCTAATAATATAGATACAGTTTTTCTTTTAACCAGCCTTAAATGGATATTTTTAAGTTCTTCCATTATAAAGGAAGTAGCTCGATTTGGAGGAAAGGTAGATGATTTAGTTCCTAAAATCGTAGCAGAAAAATTAAAGGAAAAGTTTAATAAGAAAGGGGGAGATCTCTCCCCCTTTTAATTCTTAAAGTTCACGAACTGTAATTGATCCTGTTGGGCAAACCTCTACACAAGTAAAACAAAGCATGCATTCATCAGGTCTTGCTGGGATAGGTTTCCCATCATCACCCTTGTCATAAACCTGTGCAGGACAAGAGTCTATACAGGATCCACAAGCTTCACAGGTGTCATAATTCACTGTAATTTCAACCATACCCCACCTCCTTTAGTATAATTTTTGCTCTTTAAACTCTTGAGCTTTTTTTAAAAAATTTATTGCCCAACATTTTACACTGAAAATATGAATATGGGTATAGGTTGCAAATAAATTTTTGTATAAAATTCCATCCACCTTTCCATCAAATCCGGCCCCCTTTTCTAATTCGAATACAAATTTCATATCTTTATTTATTTTAATCTCTAAAGGTCTTGAATAATGAAACTCGTGGCCCTTTATACAAATACCCAATTCAAAATAGGGATTTTTTTCTTTTACTTTAGCTATTACATATCCATGTCCTTGAGGTAATCTTTCTACCATGAACTTAATGGGTAATACATTACTCATCGGGTATCTTTTTTCTTTCCAAATAATTTCTTCTCCTAAATACATCAAACCTCCGCATTCTGCATAAACAGGCATTCCCTCTATAATAGCATCTTTAACTTCCTTTAAAAGATCTTTATTTTCCGATAATTCCTCTGCTTTTACTTCAGGAAAACCGCCTCCTAAATAAAGTGCCGAAACTTTTGGCAAACTTTTATCCTTTAAGGCATTTATAAAAATTAATTGAGCTCCCAATTTTGCCAAACTTTCTAAATTTTCAGGATAATAAAACTGAAAGGCTTCATCCTTAAACACTCCAATTTTAATATCTTTAAAATTGGTAACCCTTTCCATCGGAGGTATTTTAATTTCCAAAGGCGAAACATTTTTACTAATTTCCAGTATTTTTTCTATATCTACATTTTCTTTTATTATTTCTTTAAGTTGATCTAAAAAGGAATTTTCATTATATTCAAAAGAGGTAATCAAACCCAAATGTCTTTCTTGAGGTAAATCTCTTAGTTTAGGGATTATACCTAATACTTTAATTCCTGTATAATATTCTATAGAACCTCTAATTATGTTCTCATGCCTTGGTCTTGCTATTTTATTTAATATTACACCTTTTATTTCTATATCTTTTTCAAACTCAAGAAAACCTTTTACTAAAGCTGATAGACTTCTTGTTACTTTAGTACAATCAAGAATCAAAATTATAGGAGCTTTTAAGAGTTGAGCAAGCCTTGAGGTACTACAACTCCCAAATATATCAAGTCCGTCAAAAAGCCCTCTATTTCCCTCAATAATAGCAAGATTAGAATCTTTAGATCCTATATAAAAGGAATATAAATTGTCCTCTTCATCAAACAAAAATAAATCTAAATTCCTACAGGAAGTTTTAGAAATTTTACTTAACCAACCTGCATCAATATAGTCAGGTCCCTTTTTAAAAGTTGATAAATATAAACCTTTAGAGCTTAAATAGGAAATCAATCCAAGAGTAAATATGGTTTTTCCAGCACCACCTTTATGAGAAGAAACAAGAATACGAGGAATATTATAAGAAATCTTCATAAAAGAAAAGGAGAAGAGGGGAAAGAATCCCCTAACTTTCTTACTTTTTATATAAAACGCCTTCGTATTTTACAACCAATTCCTTAGAAGCTTTTACTTCCAAAGCAATTTTATAAAGAATAGTCATAATCAAAAATCCAAACGCCCAAACACCTAAGGTGATTCCAATTTCTGGTAAAGTAGGTCTATAGGGAGTTATAGTTTCAAAGGGTGTAGGAGTATATCCTCCCACAATTAATCCAGCTCCTTTTTCAAGCCAACAAGAAAAGAATACTGCTATGCAACCTAAAGCTAAAGTAGTTTCATTTTTTCTTAAAGGAGGAATAGCCAAGAGTATTATAGCAATTGCAGCTAAAATGGCAGCTGTCCACATAAAAGGTACCCATTCCGCATGCCCTTCCATACCAAAAAAGAGATATTTAAAAGATGCCTGGTGGGTATGGATTCCACTATAAAAAGCTGTAAATATTTCAAATAGGAAGAAAAGAACAAATAAAATAAAAGCATAAGTTATAATTTTAGACAAAGTGTCTATAGCCTTTTTTCCTGGGTCAAAGTTGGCAACCTTTTTTAATAAAAGTGCTATTATAACAATTAAAGCTGGACCAGAAGAAAAAGCAGAGGCTAAAAATTTAGGAGCCATAATAGCAGTTAGCCAATAATGACGCCCAGGTAATCCCTGATAAAGAAAAGCAGTAACAATGTGAATGCTTGGAGCCCAAACTATAGCTAAATAAATAATGGGTTTAAGCCAAGAAGGATATTTTGTTCCTTTATATTCTGCGTGTAAGACAGTCCATCCACAAATTAAATTTAAAATTAAATATCCAGAAAGAACAATGACATCGTAAAACATAATGGATCTGGGAGAAAGAAATCTTAAAACATTTAAAACTCTCATTGGCTGACCAAGGTCAACAAATACAAAAAGAATACACATAGTTACTGCTGCAACTGCTAAAAATTCTCCTAATATAGTAATTTTCCCGAATTCTTTATAATCATGCCAATAATAGGGAAGAACAACCATAACAGCTGAGGCTGCGACTCCAACTAAAAAGGTAAAATTAGCAATATAAAATCCCCAGGAAACATCTCTACTCATTCCTGTAATTCCTAATCCTACTTTAAATTGATAAAGGTAGCAAAGAAATCCTATAAATACGATAAAAAGTAAAAATAGTACCCATAACCAATATTTTTTACTTCCTACTAATGCCTTTTCTAACATATTTACACCCCTCTTTTAAAAATTTAATCTATTAAATAAAACACAGATGGACGAGTTCCTAACTCTGCTTTTCTTCTAATAGCAACTCTTTCTTTAAGGATTTTATTTACTTCAGAGTTTGGATCTTCAAGATCTCCAAAGATTAGTGCCTTTTCTGGACATGCTTCGACACAAGCAGGAATTTTTCCTTGAGCTAATCTTTCATAGCAAAACATACATTTTTCAACTACTCCCTTCATACGAGTAGGATACTCAGGATTTACTTTACTGATATAAGGGCGAGGATCAAACCAATTGAAAGATCTTGCTCCAAAGGGGCAAGCGGCCATACAAAAACGACATCCAATACATCTATGAAAATCCATCATTACAATTCCATCTTTACTTTTAAAGGTAGCTCTTGTAGGACATACCCTTACACAGGGAGGGTTGTCACACTGATTACATAAGAGTAAGAAAGGAACATCTTTAAAAATCTCTTTAAGATGTTCATCTGCTTGTTCTGGAAAGGCATGCTCAAAGCTATCTTCCCATATCCATTTTATCTCTTTCTTTTTATCTGGAATTGAAGGAACATTATGAATAGAATGACAAACTTCAATACATTTAGCACCACAAGTATTTCTCGCTTTTCTACACTTTTTTACATCAATAACCATAGCCCATCTTTTACCTATTAAAGCTTCTGGGGGATAGGTATATTCCTGTGCTTTTATTTCCCCCCTAGTTAATAGATTTTCTACTGCAGCTCCTGCTGCAGTTCCTAATAAAGCTAAACCTGTTAATTTTAAAAAGCTTCTTCTTTTTATTGCCATTTTTTCGCCACCTCCGGTGCAATATGGCAATCCCAGCAATCTGGGTGTGTTATCACAAAATTATGACATCTATCACAGAATTTTTCTTTTTCAGTATGGCACTTCATACAAGTTCTCTGCAAACTAATAGTATATTTCTCTCCGTCACTTGCAATATACATATGTTGATTTTCACGAATAGCTCTTTTTCTCCAGTTATCAAGTAACTTCATATGATAAGCTTTCATGTAGTCCTTTGATTCTACACATTTTTTTTCTTCCTTAGGAAGCTCTGGTTGAGGTATAGCTTCTAATCTTCCAAAATTTAACCACATAGGTATGGTAAAAAATAGGATTAAAACAATTATAAAAAATATTACTTTTCCAGCATTATACATAGTTTAACCTCCTATTCTTCAGGTTGGTCAACACCTTTTACAGGGTGTTTTAAGGGTCTCCTTCTTAAATCTACATCTCTTGATTTTTCTCCTTCAAAAACAAGTGCATTAGCAACAAGCTCATGCAAACCTCCTACATCCACTTCAGGAACCCAGTATTGTAAAAGCGTTGGAAAAACTGCTCTATCAATAGCACAAATACAGACTAATTGATTTACTCCATAATTTTTATGAACATATTCTACTGCATTTGCTCTTGGGAAACCTCCTCTTTGCCTTATTTCTAAATTTTCACCAGCATTAAGCCCTGCTCCAGATCCACAACAGAAAGTTTTTTCTCTTATTGTATTTTCCGGCATTTCAACAAAATTATTGCAAACATGTTTTAAAATATACCTTGGTTCCTCAAAAAATCCCATAGCTCTTGAAGGATTACAAGAATCATGATAAGTAACAATTAAATGATCGTTTCTTGAAGGATCAAGTTTTAATTTTCCATGAGCAATCAAATCTGCTGTAAATTCAACTATATGAACAATTTTGTTATCTTTAGCATGCTCAAAAACAGTTCCTGTGATAGGAGATTTGGGGACTTCTAAGAAATTAATAGGACCAAACCAGGTATTATGATACTGATTCCAAATTCTCCATTTATGTCCACATTCTCCACCAAGGATCCATTTAACTTTAAGCCTTTTTGCCTCTTCATATATTTTAGAATGAAGTCTTTTAGCCATCTCAAATGAATTAAAGAAACCAAAATTTCCTCCTTCTGTTGCAAAAGGGCTCATGGTTACATCTAAATCTAAGTAATGAAAAAGAACAAGAATTCCCATCATAGTATAAATACCTGGGTCTGCAAAGTAGTCTCCTGACATGGGAACAAAGAGAATTTCAGCCCCCTTTCTATTTATATATTTGTCAAGATCAATATGTATACCTGTAATTTCCTCAAATTCCCAGACTAAAAATTCAAGATTTTCTTTAAAGGTATGTGGTGGAACTCCTACATGGTTTCCTATATAATAGGAATTATGAACTGGCTTTATTCCCCAGTCTGTAGCAATTCCAAGCTCAAGTAAAATTTCTCTCATAATCATAGTAACTTCTGCAGTATCTATACCATAAGGACAAAACACTGAACATCTTCTACATTCTGTACACTGATAAAAATAATAAAACCATTCTTTTATAACATCCTCAGTTAATTTTCTTGCACCCACAAATTTTCCAAGAAGTTTACCAAAAGTAGAAAATTCACCTTTTATTATGGATCTTACAAGCTCAGCTCTTAAAACTGGCATGTTTTTAGGATCACCTGTTCCAAGGAAAAAATGACACTTATCTGCACATGCGCCACATCTTACACATATATCCATAAAAAGCTTAAAAGATCTGTGCATTTCCATTCTTCTTAAAATAGCTTTTCTCACAATTTCTTTCCAATTTTCAGGAAGAGGCCATTTTTCATCATAGGGTTGCCACTTTCCCATATTAGGAAGATCTAACTCTTCTAAAATCTTAGGATCTACAATGCCTAAATAGTATCCTTTTTTTAATTCTGGTTTTATATCCATCCAATCTTTTTCTGGAGTTTTATGTAAATTCACATCAGCTATTAACTCATCAGGTTTAGGAAGACTCATCTTCTTTACCTCCTCAAGTCTTTTTAATTATTATTAAACTTTTATTTTGGGTGGTTCTTTGCCAGGTATATATATACTATACCATTCGTGTTCTTCTTTTTCTACTTCCTCATCTATAGGTATTCCAGCCTGTTCCATAACATCTCTAAACCTTTCCTGGAATTCTGCATAGGTTAAATGCTTAACTGGATATTCCCAAGGATTGATATGTCTTACTGCACGATTGTTATTTGCCATATTACGGGTAGGACTGAAAAATACACCAACCATATGTACAAGCTTACTAAATGGGAAATAGGCAGCTAAACTGGAAACTAAGAATAAATGTATATAAAAAATTACTCCTATTTTTGCTCCCTCAGGAATAGAAGGATTAAATGTGGCAAGACCAAGGGTTAATTGTTTTACTGCATATAAATCAACTTTAAAATAATATCTCATTAAAATACCTGAAACTACAATACCAATTATTAAAAACAAAGGAAAGAAATCAGATCCGTAAGATAAATAAGAGACCTTTGAATCTATAAATCTCCTAAGCAAAAGAAAAGTCAAACCAGCTAAAATAAGTATATCTGTAATGTAAACAGGAGGAACTCCTAAGGTCTGAATAAAACTATCCAAATAGTCCAATCCCTGAATTAAGGAAGGTACTGGATAAGTAAATAGTCTTAAATGTCTCAAAAGAATTATAAAAAGGGACCAGTGAAATAATATTGCTCCAAGCCAGAGCCATTTAGCAGATCCATAAATTAATCTCTTACCATACAAATCTGCTCTTAAGTTTCTAAATAGACTTCTAAAAAATACAATTTCTAAAAACATTCTTAAAATTACTTCCCAAGTATAAAAAGGAGATTCTAACCGATCTTTTAAGCTTCTTTTTACCCAAGGAAGACTTTTTTGCTGCCCACAGGTTGTTGGAATTTTGTAAGGAACAGGAGATTTAGCCCAGTATATAATTCTATAAATTAAACCTATTACAAATACAAGAAAACAAGCGTAAGGAATTATAATCCCAAATAAACTATCCAAACCTAATACTCCTACCCCTATCCAAGGGATAAAAATTAAAATAACTAAAATTATAAAGCTTACTAATGCATTCATATCTCACTCCCTCTCCTTTTATTAGTTAATTTCTTCAGATTCACTTTTAGGCATTCCTTCCATAGGATCATAAACTAAACCTGCTCTTTTTAAAAGCAAAAAATGAGCTCTTTTCCACTCATCATATCTGAGTTGATTTAATTTCTCTCTGTAATCCATAAAAAAGTCGAAACTTTTAAGCATAAAAGCATTTATTCTATCTTCAATTTTAAGAAATTCCTCTATTCCAAATTTTTTCAATATTTCTTCTCCCATTTCCTTTCTTATTATGCCTTTCAATTGGAGAAACATATTTAAAGCCCTTGAGGGTATTGTTTCCTGAACAGCTCTCAATTGAACAAGCCTTCTTAAATAATACTCTGCTTCATCCCATTTAAAATCTCCAAATAACACCCCTATCAGTCCCTCAAAGGTTTCATCTATTCTATATCCAAAGGGATTTTGAAATCTATCTACTTCTTTAGTAAAAAATCTCTTTGCTTCTTCTCCAAAGGAATCCCAAAAAACAGATTTCCACTTTTTTAAAATAAAATCCTTTTTATTTTCTAAATATTTAACTAATTCTTCAGATAAAGCTGTAATTTTTTTCTGCATTTTTACTTTTTTATATAAGTCAATATTCAAAAGTCAACCTTAATTTTAAAAAGTTTTTAATATTTTTTCTATCATGATTCTAATATTTTTTAAATTTTCCCAAAATTTTTTTATTTTTTTTTAAACTTTTAAACAATTTTTAAAAATTAAAGATTTGAGGAAGCTTTCTAAATAGTTCCAATTTTTCAGATTCTCTTAATTTTATTTTTCTTAAAATCTCTTCTAATTCCTGAATAGTTGTATCATAAAGTTTTTTATTTAATCTATAAGGATGCCCATCTTTGCCTCCATGGGCATAACTGTAAATCACAGGATCCTCTCTTGAAGCTTTTACATTGTAAATTAACTCTGAAGCTAAAGTAAGTGCTCTCAAAGCCTTGGCACCTATACCTTGAGTTAAAATAAGTTCTTGAAAATTTGAGGGAGGCTTTTTATAGGTTTTTTCCCAGATCTTTTTTAAAGATTTATATGAGAAGTCTTCAAATGTTAAATTATGTTCTCTTTTAAAGATTATGTGAACTTTTGGTGCTAGTTCCTTAATTACTAAATTTAAATTTTCTTTTACCAAATCTACCAAAACATTTTGAACCTTTCTACTTTCCTTAGCCACCAAATTTAAAACCTGATCTCTTTTAATTGAAGAAACTATACCTGAGTGAGGATTTTCGCAAAGATTGCTAATTTTTTCACTATACCACTGATATCTTCTTGCATATAAAGTTTTTTCATCCCTTCCCTGTTGAATAACTCCCCATTCTCCACTTTTTGTAAAAATAAAAAGGTGAAAATAAAGCTGAAATCCATCTTGAATAGCATTATTATCAATTCTTGCAGTGAGTCTACTCAGAGTTACAAATTTAATTGCTTCTTGAGGTAACCCTGCCCTTTCTCCCCATGAAATTATTTCTTGCGGAGTATCAAGGGCCTTTTTTCCTTTTCCTCCACAAATATAAATTTCTAAATCTTTAAAATAAGGTTGTAGAGCTTCTTTAACAGCTCCTCCTACAGTTGTAGTTAGTCCTGAAGAATGCCAATCAAATCCAAGTAAACAACCAAAAGCCTGAAACCAGAATGGATCAGTTAGTCTTTTTATCAATTCTTTTGCACCAAACTCTTCATAAATTAAAAGTAAAATGGCTCTACTTAATCTTACCATTCTTTCAAAAAGCCAGGGAGGACATTTTCCACCATGAAGGGGAAGATCAACTATATTACGAATTACCATGCTTTTCCATCCAGGCTTTTTTAATTTCTTCAGCTATTTTTTGGCAAACTTCCTCTGGAGAAGAAGCTTCTCTAATAGGTCTTCCTATAACCAGATAATCAGCACCTGCTAAAATAGCTTCATATGGTGTTGCAACCCTTAATTGATCATTCCCAGCTTTTTCCCATTTTATACCAGGAACAACTGTAATTAATTCTGGAAAAACCTCCTTTATTCTACTCACCTCTTTTGCCGAACACACAACCCCATCACATCCACATTTATAAGCTATCTGAGCCAATTTAAAAACTAATTCCTTTATATCTCTTATTAATTCAGAATTAAAGCCAAGTTCCATAAGATCAGCTCTATCAAGGGAAGTAAGAATAGTAACTGCAATAATTTTTAAATTATTAAAAGATGATTTAACCGCATCTTTTAAGGCTGGTCTTCCTGAAAGGGTATGAACTGTAACCCAGTCAATTCCTAATTCAGATATAACTTTAACTGTTCTTGCTAAGGTATTTGGAATATCATATAGTTTTAAATCAAGAAATATTTTATTATTGCTTCTTTTTTTAATTTCTTCTACAATTTTAGGTCCACAGCTGGTAAAAAGTTCTAATCCTATTTTATAAACTCCTACTAATCCATTTAATCTTTCAACCCAATATAAGGCTTCTTTTAAATTGGGAACATCTAAAGGAAAAACTATAATCTTTTCAGGTTCAAGATTGTTTTTCATTTCCCAATTCCTTTATTTGTGTAATAAACTCTTCTACATCTTTAAATTCTTTATAGACAGAAGCAAATCTTATATAAGCTACTTTATCCCATTCCTTTAAAGTAGAAATTACTTTTTCTCCTATATATTGAGAGGAAACTTCTTTTTCTCCTCTTTGAATTAAATCAAGCTCAAGCTCATTTACAAACTTCTTAATTACATCTTCACTTATAGGTCTTTTATGACAGGCTTTTCTTATTCCAGAAATTAATTTCTCCCTATTATAAGGTTCTCTTCTACCGTCTTTTTTTACTACCATTATATCTAATTCCAGTTTTTCATAAGTAGTAAATCTGTATCCACATTTAGGACATTCTCTTCTTCTCCTTATAGAAAATCCATCTTCTATAACTCTTGAATCTATAACTTTAGTTTCCATTTCTTTGCATTTTGGACATTTCATAACAATTTAATTATATATTTTATTTTTCATAATTCAAACAATACATAGCTCTTGACATTTGAAGAATTTTTATTATATTTTAAAATGCAATTTAAGATCGCGGGGTAGAGCAGCCTGGTAGCTCGTCGGGCTCATAACCCGGAGGTCGTGGGTTCAAATCCCACCCCCGCAACCAATTTTCTCTACGATTATTAGTTCTTGAACATATTTCTTTTTTAAAAATCTTGATAAATGATTTATGTTTTTAAGAATAAGATTAATTAAAGAGGGTCTTAGTGAAAGAGTTAGAAAGAATAAAAAAACAAATTTTAAGACAATTAATTAAAAAACCTTCTACTTTTTGGGAATTAATAAATTATCAGGACTCACATATAGCTGCCTTTCTTCAAGCCATTAAAGAATTATTAAATCAAAATCTCATAATTTATGAAAAACCTTTTTTTCGTATAACTAATAAAGTAAATACCTTTCCCTATAAAGATCCTGGTTGCCTTATATGTTCTCCTTTTTCAAAAGATTCTTATTGGCAAGATATTTTAAATAAATTTTTGAAAATTATTAAAGACAGACCTCTTCCTACCAGTGATTTTGATCAAGGATTTATAAGACCAGAAGATACAATAAAAAGAACAGCTTTTATCTATGAAAGAGGAGATCTTGAAGATTCAGAAATTTTTATTCTGGGAGATGATGATTTAATTTCCTTAAGTATGGCCCTTACAGGGCTTCCTAAAAGAATCGTGGTAGTAGAAATTGATGAAAGAATTAACAAATTTATTAAAGAGAAATCTCAAGAAATAGGTTATAAAAATATCGAGATTTATAATTATAATGTTATTAATGACTTACCTGAAGAACTGAGAAGAAAGTTTGATGTTTTTGTTACTGATCCTGTAGAGACACAAAAGGGATTAAAGCTTTTTATTAATAGATGTATTAGTGCCTTAAAGGGTGAAGGGTCTGTAGGGTATATGGGTTTTACTCATAGAGAAGCTTCTTTAAAAAAATGGCATGATTTTGAAGAGTTTCTTATTAAATCCGGATTTGTTATTACTGATATTTTAAGAGATTTTACTATCTATCCAGAAGAGGATAATCAGTGGGAGGATTTTTATCGCACTTATCGTATTATGAAAGAATTTGATTTAGAATTACCAAATGTAGATTGGTATAAGTCTTGTTTTATGAGATTTGAGGTGGTTCAAGGGCCAAATATATTAGAAATTCCTTTGCCTCAAAATTTAGAAGAATTGTATTTTGATGATGAAGCTTGGGCTACTCCTGTACCTTCATTCTTAGAAAAGAAGGAGTAGGTCTATGGCTTATACAACTTCTGATTTTAAAAGAGGATTAAAAATTGAATGGGAGGGTAAACTTTACGAAATTTTAGAATTTCAACATGTAAAAGTTTCTAAAACTCAGCCTGTTGTAAGAACAAAATTAAAGGATCTTGCTACAGGTAGAGTTTTGGAAGTAAATTTTAGAGCTGGAGAGCGTTTTGAAGAACCAGATTTTAAAGAAAAAGAAATACAGTATTTATATAAAGAGGGAGATAGATATGTTTTTATGGATCTTGAAGAGTATGATCAGGTGTATTTTTCTGAAGAAGAAATTGGAGAGGCCTCTAAATATTTAAAGGAAAATCTTAATGTATATGCCCTTTATTATAAAGGAAAATTAATAAGTATTGAACTTCCTAATACAGTAGATTTGAAAGTAATAGAAACAGAGCCAGGGATTAGAGGGGATACAGTTGGTTCTGCCACCAAACCTGCTAAATTAGAAACAGGTCTTATAATCCAAGTTCCTCTTTTTATAAATGAAGGGGATATAATAAGAGTTGATACAAGAACTGGAAAATATTTAGAAAGGGTAAGTTAACTTATTGTTATAAATGGTTTATTATATAAGGTCTAAAAGCTACTATAGATATGCCTTAGATCTATATAAAGATCTTCCTAATTTTAAAAAGGATCTATCAGAACTTCAAAAAAAGGCACAAGAGATTTTTAAATTAGGACTAAAAGCTATTTGGGCACTTTCTTATGTAACTCCTCCTAAAAAACCCCCAGAATTTAAAGAACTTTGGAATAAAACTATAGAATCTCTGGATTCAAATGATATATCTAAATTAGAAAATATTAAAAATATCATTTTTTCTGAAAAATCTAATCCGGAAGAAGTTATTGAGAGCGTAAAAGCTTTTTTGGAAATTGTTCAAAGAGTATTAAAGCCCATTCTTTAATATTAAAGCCTTAATTTTCACCAAAGTTTAATATTTGCATGAAGTTCAAAAAAGTGATATTATAAAAAATCTATGGATAAAACAAAAATTCAAGAATATTTAAAGGTATTAGCTTGCCCTCAATGTAAAGGAGAAGTAGTTTACAAAATATGGAATAAAAAGGAAGGATTTTATTGTAAGAAATGCAGTCTTTTTTATCCTATAGAGGATGATATTCCCATAATGCTTGTAGAAGAAGCTATTAACATATCCCTTTTAGAAAAAAATGAGCCATCCTAAGATCCCTCCACCACAGCTTTATTTTGTTGCAATTACAGGTAGAATTTTAGATTTATGGAAAGAAGTTCTTGAAAATTTAAAATCTGAGCTTGGTTCTTTTCTTTTCCAATCTAAAATTTACGATTTTTCATCCTTTACTTCTTATTATGAAAAAGAAATGGGAAAAGACCTAAAAAAGACTATTTATTTTTTTGAAAAGTTAAAACCTCCTGAATATCTAATTGAGTTAAAATATAAATGTTATGAAATTGAAAAAAGCTTAGCTGAACCTTCAGGCAATAGAACTATTAATTTAGATCCCGGATATTTAGGTCTTTCAAAAATAGTTCTTTCTACTTTTAAAGATTATGCTCATAGAATATACTTAGGTAAAGGAGTATATGCTGAGGTTACTTTAATTTATAAAAATAAAACTTATGTAGAACTTCCGTGGACTTATCCAGATTATAGACAGCCTGAAATTATTGAAATTTTTAACAAAGCAAGAGCTTGGTACAAAGAGTGTTTAAATGTTAGTTGATCACTTGGGAAGAAAAATTGAATATTTAAGAATATCTGTAACAGACAGATGCAATTTTAAATGTATATACTGTTATACTAACCAAAATTGGAAATGGCTTCCTCATGAAGAAATATTGAGATTTGAAGAAATAGAAAAAATAGCCCGAGTTTTTGCTAAATTGGGTGGAAAAAGGATAAGATTAACAGGTGGAGAACCTCTTCTTAGAAGAAACATAGAGACTCTTATTGAAAAACTCTCTCAAATACCTGGGATTATAGATTTAAGTCTTACTACAAATGGATTTTTTTTGGAGGAACTTGGAGAAAAGTTAAAGAAAGCAGGTTTAAAAAGAATAAACATAAGTTTGGACACTTTAAACAAAGAAAAATTTGAAAAGATTACAGGTATTTCTGCATTTGAAAAAGTTTTTAAAAGTATTGATTTAGCTTTAGATTTGGGGTTTGATCCTGTAAAAATAAATACCGTAGTGATTAAAGGGTTTAATGAGGATGAAATTTTAGAACTTGCTAAACTTACCTTAGAAAAACCTATTGAAGTTAGATTTATAGAATTTATGCCTATAGGTAAAAATAGCCTATGGGATGAGAAACATATAATTACCGTAGGAGAAATAAAAGCTATTTTAGAAAGATTTTCTGAATTAATTCCTGATTTTTCTTTTGGTGGAGGACCTGCAAAAATATTTAAATGGAAATTTGCAAAGGGTAAGATTGGTCTGATATCTCCTATTTCTGAACATTTTTGTCATAAGTGTAACAGATTAAGAATTACTACAGATGGTAGATTGAGACCTTGTCTTTTTTCTGATAATGAAATAAATTTAAAACCTATTTTGAGAGAGGGTAAAGGGACTTTAGAGGAGGCCTTTTTTTTAGCTTTAAAATTGAAGCCTGCTAAACATAATTTAAATTTTACTTTAAGACCTATGAGAGCTATTGGAGGATAAATGCCTCAGAAAGAAAAAAAGGAGAATGGGAAAGGTTTTTGGCTTAGTTTGGGTACCCTTAAGAAAGGTTTTCCTGACCAGGTACTTAAATTAAGTAAACCCTTTTTTAGAGATAGTTATGTCTTAGCAAGGCTTCCGGAGGGGCGAAAGGAAATTTTCATACTTACTGAGGTTTGTTATAAGATACCATTTGATATAGAGGGAGTGCCTGTAGTTTTAAGAAAAGCCACCTCTAAAGAAATTAAAGAATATGAAAAAAAATTGGAAATTGAAGAAAAAGGAAAAGAATTTTGTCTTCAATTTGCAAAGGATCTGGGAATAGAAATGAATTTAGTAAGAGTAGATTGTTTTTTTGATAAAAGTAAAATTATTTTTTATTATACCGCAGAAGGGAGAATAGATTTTAGACAACTTGTAAAAGAACTTGCAAGAGCTTTAAGAATGAGAATTGAAATGAGACAAATAGGAGTTAGGAATGAAACTGCACTTGTAGGAGGAATAGGATATTGTGGAAAAGAATTTTGTTGTGCCAGATTTTTAAGACAGTTTACTCCACTTTCTATCAGAATGGCAAAAGAACAGGGTCTTATTTTAGATCCCAATAAAATATCTGGTCCTTGTAGAAGACTTTTATGTTGCTTAGCTTATGAAGAAAGTATTTATAAAGAGTTTTTACAGGATTTACCTAAAATTGGAAATAAAGTAAATATTGACGGAGAGACTTATAAAATTCTAAAATATAACATTTTTCAAAAAATAGCCTATCTGGAAAATAAGGAAGGAGAGATTATCCGAATTCCTGTTAAAGATTTAAAAACCTTCATAGAAGAACATATAGAGGAATCAATGATAGAAGAAGGTTTTGAAGAACTGGATGAGGGTTAAATTATGAGGATATATTTAACTACTCCAATTTATTATGTAAATGCTTATCCTCATTTGGGACATGCCTACACTACAATTATAGTAGATGCTGTTGCAAGGTTCTATAAGCTTAAAGGCTGGCATGTATTTTTTTTAACAGGCACTGATGAACACGGAGATAAAATTCAAAAAGCATCAAAAGATCAAGGAAAAGATCCACATACATTTGTAGATGAAATTAGTTTAGTTTTTAAAAAAACCTGGGATTATTTTGGATTAAATTATAATAAATTTATTCGTACAACCTCCAAAGAACATAAAAAAGTAGTTCAATATATTTTGCAAAAACTTTATCAAAAAGGAGAAATCTATCTTGATGAATATGAGGGACTTTATTGCTTTGGTTGTGAAAGATTTTTAACCTCAAAGGAGCTTGATGAAGAAGGAAGATGCAAAGACCATAAAGTTTATCCTGAGCATATAAAAGAAAAAAATTATTTTTTTAATTTGGAAAAATATAGAGCCTGGCTAAAAGATTATATCTATAAAAGTGAAATAATTTATCCAGAGTTTTATAAAGAGGAAGTTTTAAACATGCTTGAGGAAGAATTACCTCCTCTCTGCATCTCTCGTCCAAAAAATAGACTTTCCTGGGGTATAGAGCTTCCTTTTGATCCTGATTATGTCACTTATGTATGGTTTGATGCCTTAATTAATTATCTCTCAGGAATAGGCTATCCAGAAAATCCAGAATGGAAAGACTGGTGGAAAAATGCACATCATTTTATTGCAAAAGATATTTTAAGACCACACGCCATTTATTGGCCTATTATGTTAAAAGCTATGGAAATTCCTATTTATAAAAAACTTCTTGTTCATGGATACTGGTTGGTCGATAAATTTAAGATGTCTAAATCTCTTGGAAATATTGTTGAACCTATTGAACTTGCTGAAAAATTTGGAAAAGACCAGTTAAGATATTTTCTTTTAAGAGAAATGGCTTTTGGATATGATGCTGAATTTAGTATTTTTAATTTTATTACTAGAATAAATGCTGATTTGGCAAATGATTATGGAAATTTAATTTATCGAACTTTAAATCTTGTGGAAAGGTATTTTGAAAGTAAGATTCCGCCTTTAGAAAATTTGGAAGACACAGATAAAGAATATTTAAAAGAGGTTGCTTTAGCACTAAGTGAATACGAAAACCAATTTTTGAACTTTTATTTTCATAGGGCTTTAGAAAAACTCTGGGAAGCTATAAGAAAGGGAAATGTCTATATTGATAAAGTCTCACCTTGGAGCGAAATAAAAAAGGGAAATAAAAAGAGGGCAGGAACTATTTTAAGGGTTCTTTTAGAAAGTATTAAAAGTTTTGCTATTGCTCTTTATCCAGTTATGCCTGAAACTTCTAAAATTCTTTTAAATAATCTTTCTTTCGAAAAAGAACCTTTATGGGAAGATGTTTTTAAATTTGATCTACTTAAAACCGGTGCTCTTGTTAATAAAGGTAAACCTTTATATCCAAGAATTGAAGAAAGACCTGAAGAGAAAAAAATTGAAAGGGAGGGAAGGAATAGTAAGATAGAAGAACTTATCTCTATAGAAGAATTTAAAAAATTAGACTTACGCATTGGAAAAATAATTTTAGCAGAAAAGATAGTAGGAGCGGATAAACTTTTAAGGTTAGAAGTTTTATGTCCAGAAAAGAAGCAAATTGTTGCTGGGATTGCAGAATATTACAAGCCTGAAGAATTAATAGGAAAAGAGGTAGTATTGGTAGTAAATTTAAAACCAGCTAAAATAAAAGGAGTTTTATCTGAGGGTATGATTCTTGCTGCCAAAGATAAAAAGGATCTTTGTTTGATTGTTCCAGAAAAAAATTTAGAACCCGGAGCAAAAGTTTCTTAACCTGGAGGCCAGCCCATTGTTCTTCCTGCTAAAATATGAAAATGAAGATGAAATACTGTTTGTCCAGCCTCTTCTTTGCAATTAACAACAACTCTATATCCCCTTTCATCAAATCCAAGATCCTTAGCAATTTTATTTATTACTAAATAAATATGCCCTATAAGATCTTTATCATCCTCTGTTAATTCTAAAAGTGTAGCTATATGCTTTTTGGGAACTACTAAAATATGATAGGGTGCCTGAGGATTAATATCATGAAAAGCAACTACTTTATCATCTTCATACACAATATTTGAAGCAATTTCTTTATTTACAATCCTACAAAAAACACAACTCATAACAATTACCTCCTGCCTTAGATTTAATTTTAAAAATTTTAAAAAACTTTAAAATTAAAGTCAAGCC
>ERZ1669249.38-NODE-38-length-91204-cov-12.535958_pt1 | contig 91204 bp, 93 predicted proteins | sample MGYA00579293_ERZ1669249 | MGnify/ENA primary metagenome ERZ1669249 (study PRJEB41166, sample SAMN08046057) | hot springs metagenome | biome: hot spring; feature: neutral hot spring; material: thermophilic sediment; isolation source: thermophilic sediment from... | reverse complement strand
GGTACTCGAAGCCGAACCTCGTTAACCTATCTCTATACGTGATAACCACTACATCAACCTGCCTATTTACTACGTAGTCGAAGAGTTTGAGTAGACCCTTACGGCTAGTGTTGAGACCGCTAGCTACATCACTTAGAACATTCACTACTCTATAGCCCTTGGAACTACAGTACTGCTTGAGGTACTCTACCTGCCTCTCCAAATCACTCCTCTGGTCTGAGGAGCCGACACGAGCGTAGATAATGGCCCTGGCTTCGACCGAGATAGGTATTCCTTCAGCAATCCTCCTAACCTCACTCTCAGGAATCCTATACTTACCACCAGCAGTTCTAATAGTTCTAATCCTACCCTCCCTAACCCACCGAGAGAGTAGCATAGCTAATACCAAGCCTCGCACAGACCTCCCTAGGCCTCAGCAACCTCTCCAAAACCACTAACACCAACTACAAAACATGAAACAGAACCCTATAAATCCAACAAACACTAACCAAAAACAGAACAGCCCATGAAGCTGGTTGAAGCTGATAATGCCCAGAAAGAGCTGGCAAGCTAATGGAATTAGAGCCGCCTACAGGTACTTAAACTTAAAGATATCATCAGCTGAGAAACTCTACCCCTAGTTTGAAACCGTATCTTGAGCTACTCAAATCCCTGGAGATCTACTAAAACTCAAATTTCTCTAAAACATGACGGAGCGTAGATTCCACTATAATAAATTACATCCATTATTGAGACATTCTGATAGTTGAAGTGAATCCCATATTTACACCTTGGAGGACAACTTTAGGTTAGTATGAGATCCCTACTTCTGATAGTTATTATTTTTATTTTCTTGATTTTTTTCATCAGTTAATACAAGATATATCCCACGGTCGAATACTCCACATATTGTTCTGAGAAGAATTCTTGTTATATTATATCAAATTAGTTTTGATATAAAATTCATGATTACCCCGAGATCTAATCTGAAGTAGTTATGTTATGTTTAATAGCATCATAATCCAACGTATCATCGGTGGAAAATATCATGAGCAAGAAACCACCCGTTAAAGTAAAGGACCCGCACACAGGTCAGGAGCTAGAGCTAGTTCCAGAGAAGGTATGGACTCTAGCGCCTAAGGGCAGGAAGGGAGTGAAGATAGGGCTATTCAAGAGCACAACTGGAAAGTACTTCAGGGCTAAAGTCCCAGACGACTACCCGGCTTAACCCAGCTCAACTACTGACACAAAGACAATTAAATAAAAATTAACAAATTTTTAGTTCCTTCCCTAGTTAAACCTGTTCTACTGTTTCTAAGTTCACGGAGGTATTGACGACCTGTAGACAGAGTAGTAAAGAATGTTATTGTGGAGTGTTTGGCGCCGGGGGGAGGACTCGAACCTCCGACCACCGGGTTAACAGCCCGGCGCTCTACCTGGCTGAGCTACCCCGGCACCACAAAAGAAGAACCTGTACCGCCTTATAACCTTTTCCCAAATGCGTTACTCATGGCTGGTAAGCTTGTTCCTGGAAGCAGCAGGATCACCCTGGTAGTGTGAAGCCGGGACTGTTAAGAACTTAACTTCATAAGCAATGTCCTTGGGTCCGGGGCTATCCTTACTAGGGCGTAGCCTCTTCCTAGAGATCTCATCCTTTCTACACGTTCTTTACTTACCTTAATGACTTTACCGATATCGTCCCAGTAGTCACTACTTGTTGATGAAAGAACTACTAGTAGGCCGAAACTATCGACTAGGGGACCTAAAGTTCTCATAAGATCCTTCACTGTCTGTGTTGCCATCGCCACTATAGTTCCAAAGCTTCTTCCTATTCTTATGAGCTCCTCAACAACCCTCAATGACTCATCTCTAAGTACAGACCATGCCTCATCTATTACAATAGCTTTAGTGTATCTAGGAACCTCCCAAGACGAGTTCGAGGAAGTTATCTTAATACCTAAGGAAATGACCTTCATTATCACGGGCATCATAAACGGGTCTATAGTTAGAGCACCTGAGAGATCTACGACACTTATCTTCTCATCAGCCCTTAGGAGACTGATTAACCCCCTACCATCTTTAGATATTAACGATAGGGTTGCCAGAACCTTCCCGATAGAATATTCTGAGTAGTCATCAGAGCAGTATCTAGTGAGTTTTTTAACTACGTTGATTACTTCGGGGTCATTCCCACCGATACTAACCTCCGGAATTTTATTTAATATGCTGTACAAACATGAGAACACGTCCCTCCTGTTTAATTCGGGATGTGATGATAGAATGTCTATTAGTACCTCATTTACTTCTTTCCCTAATACACCCTGTAAACTTCTTAAAAGTTCTGAAAGACCTACTGACAGGTTCTTACCTAGTGAGAAGTAAGCTACTTCCTTACCGAAGGACTCGAATATCTTTCTATACTCATTCTTCGGGTCGATTATTATCACATTGACTCCTACTTGACTTAGGGATATTGATAGCTTACTTAGGAAGGTAGTCTTACCTATTCCTGACGGACCGATGACCAATACGTGAGGAGATGTGGTTTTGTTTATATCCCAGTAGACTTCTTCCCTACTCTCTACATCTACCCCGAGCTTTATTCCAGCTGATCTGAGAGACGATTTCGTTCTTCCGAGTAGGGGGATGAAAGTGAATATAGGTACTGACACTAGGTCAGCTACTAAAAGCTTCTTCCTTAAAGTGTTAAATATCTTTGAAGCTAAACCCTCCTTCTTACTTAGATTACTGAGGAGGCTTCTCGAAATAACTTTCTCTGCATCCACGTACTCGATCTCTATCCCTAGAGAGTTAACAGTACCGTGAAGAACCCTCATCTTGACATTCAGTCCTTCGAGTGCTGTGTCGATGTTCTCCCCGCATGATGAGATAGCTATGTAAACCTCTGTTTCGAAGGGCTGTATGGAGTCCCTTATGACTCTACTTCTTACTAGCCTCGCTTTCTCCGCCTTAATCTTACTGTCTGTTCTGAGGGGGTTAACTTCATAGATTATACTGCTCTCCGCTATCGTTTTCTCGAGGTCTTTAACGAATCTCATCTTATCGATAGGCCTTAATATCGTGTAGAACTCCACCGGGAAACCTAGGTTGAAGGCATTGATATATGCTTTGATGTACCTCACAGCAGCATAGTCATCCAGATCCTGAATAGCTGTGCTGACACTACTTACCTTAGCGAACTTCTTCACACATACCTCACTACCACTCCTACGGATTAGGACACCGTCCTTAAGATCGTATGTTTCGTTCTCCATAGACTACCTCACCAAGTACACCTCCAACTATTAAGGCGAGTCTGGTAAGCATCTCGATTAAGTTCCTCCAGCTAACTAGTAGACTACCAATTCCAGCAACATCAGTTATTAGCCCTGTTATTATGTGCCGGTCCTCTAGTTCTTTTTCAAGTATCTTTGAGGAGCATACATAAAGCGATAGTCTGTAGGAATCGTTGTATTCTACCTTAGCGAAAATCGAGCAGTTAGCTGAGGCTTTCAGGCTACCGCAGTTAGCGTAGAAACCCCCATTCACAATTTTTTCGGAAGCCAGGCTATTAACGCACTCCTCGGCGGTATCTCTAAATATTTTAAGCATAGTCGTCTCAAAGACGAACCCGTTGATTTCTATGTTTTTCACTGCTTGGAGTAGAGCCGGCTCCTCACAGTTTTCTACGTGAATACTGCTAAATCCTTCGATTACAGCACCATTCGAGCAGTAGAGCTTTAAGTGTGACCCTGGCAGTGCTATAGTAGATGAAGTATCTGAACTCGTTACCCGCAAATCATCATTCAAACGCGGTTTAATCCTAAGGATGTGCTCGGGTTCTATGTACACTGTACCTACCTGCTCTAGTTCCTCAGGGTCCAGACCCGCGTGAAGCTCTATGACCAGTTTCTCTCCATCTATATACTTACCAGAGAACCTGATGCTCACCTTATTATGTCCTGGGAGTATCCTACCTTGACTGACTGTGATAGCTGGACTCTCTAACCCGTAGACCTTTGCCTCCAGCTGTAGTGGTAATGGATATAGGCTACTAACGCTTAGTATGATGTTGCCGGCACAGTCATGGTTCCCACTATTTACTAGCTTACCTGACTCTACTACAACTACCTGCTTCCCAACTACTTCTTCGAGAGTCACACCTCCCGATCTCACATATTCCTCGACTAGAGAGTGGTGTGTCGGGCACTCGATATGTAGCTTTATACGTCCTTCCCACCTTAGAATTCTTGGATAGAGGGTTAGGTAGAGTGCGTCGTCCTTGTAGTTTCTTTCCAGTACTTCTATTATTCTAGGTGTGATGGAGTAGCGGCAGCTTTCGTACCACGGAGTAGCAGTAAATTCAAACAAACCTATCTCCTTACTACTGATCTCACGTAGCTTAGTTTCTACTCTCCTCGGGCTGTGGGGATCTAACAATATTACGTAGTTCTCCGCGAGGCATGCAACACCTTCAGACGTGGCTTTACAGGTCTTTAGTAGTGGGGAATCTAATGTGTAGAAGTTCCCGTCCGCTACTATCTTCACTAGCCCGGACTTGCTCACCGCGGTAATCACGTCGTGGTGTGATGATAGATCGTAAATAGAGTCTCGAGATATTGTTGTGTATGCTCCGTACCTAACTATCTTAATGCCTTCCCTATCAGCTACTACCAGGCCGTAACTTAAGCAAGTAGCTGCTACTACATCATTAAACTTCCCGAGAATATCGAGCAGACCTTTCCTAACCCTAACTAGAAATCCATCTCTATCTATAAGGTAGTCCCCGCTAGGACAGCTAGCTAAGAGCTTGAAGGATCCCGGTAATACTTCCGCGGTATATGTAGATACATACAGTGTGAAGAGCTTGCTTCCTACGGAGAAACACCCGCGGCAGAGACTCACATCCGCGGTTTCTATATCTGAAGGTCTTAAACCGTCAACCTTTAGCTGATATAACTTAACTACACCGTCGACCAGGTCGCTAATTCCAGCAAGGCAGGTGTTCTGCCTACAGGAAAGGTAATATGCTGACGTCTCAAAGAGCTTGAGGAAACCTATACCTTGAAACTCCACCTTCCCAGACCTAATTACCACGTTCTTATCTCTGACCTCAACCCCTATGTCTCCCAGATTCAGCTCCTTCATGGCGGTACTAACAGGCTTAACTGTAAGTACGCCATCTCCGCTAAACGCGTAGAGATGTTTTAATCCACGATCCTCAAGCCTTAGTACCGGTACTCCTCGGAGACTCTTAGTTAGATGTACCTCACTACCAGGTTTTAACTCACCGACTATTGACTCTACTTTAAGAACCTTCTGCACTCTCGGAACTATCATGGGGTTACACCCAGGTAGTAAAGCATTAGGAGGACGATGCCGGTGAGTAGAGTACTTTCATAGTTTCCGAAGACTACTATAGAAGCTATAATACTGTAAAGTGCTGAGGATATGAAGCAGTAAGTGCGGAGATCCGCGGTTGTTGTGACCAGAGATGACGCTAGGATTACTGAGGTACTTAATATGATAGGCATTATGATGGCTGTAGCTAGGACTAGAATCCGGACGGCCGTGCCCTGCTTAACGAGAGAGAATAGCTCGTCCACCACGCCCCTAAACGTAATCATCTTGGAAGTGTTCACCTCTCCCTGCCTTACAGACTTTAATAACATGATGTAGCATAGGGAAGCTAGGCTACTAAACCGTCTTAACCTCCCTAAACCCTCCTCTATGAGACCTACCGGGTCGTGAGCATATGGGAGTCTCTCAGTTAGATTTGTTAATATGGATGGTAAGTTAAAGAAAGTAGAGTATGCGTAGAGAATCTTGTAGGTAGTTACTACTCCTATAACAGTCATGAAGATTCCGGTAGCTAGAAGACCCCAACCCCCTAGCAGTAAGGGAGTTACTGATAACACCGTAGCTAACGCTGAGGTTAGGCTGAGCCTGCTAGCTCCAGCTGATACTTTAAGTATCTTAGGGCTTAAACTCTCGGAGAGGACTAGAACTACGCTGGGTATAGTTAGTATGGAGTAAGCATACTGGGGGATCCTACCCTCAAGTACTGTTGTAAGTGCTAGCAAAGGAGGTGTGAGGCCATTAATGACTACAACTATAAGGCTGAGGAAGACCTTGAGCTCTAGAGCTCTCTTAGAGGACGTCTTAAGCTCGTTAAGAGATTCCTGAAACTTACTGTAAATCCATGTACCGAAACTAGCGCTTTCGCGAGCTACCATATACTCCAGGAGGGTTTTCTTCATTATTTTAGGTGCTCTAGCTATGTACTCCTTAATACCCCTTATACCCGGGAAGAACCTGGTGAAGAGTCTTAGCCTGCTGTACTCCGTACATAGAGATGTGAGGAGCTCGCACATAGCATCATACTCCTCCTCTAGGTCCTTAATGAGATCATCTCCCGGACTCACACCTTCAATAACCATGAAGTAAGTTAGGTCTTCCTTTAGTCTTCGAATATGCGTCATGTAGAATAGTAGCTCAGAAACTAGAGGTACTGTAAAGAATGTGAGGCCCGCGAGTAATGGAACTAATACGATCAATTCCTTACCTACATAGGAAAATACAAGGAAAGATACAGTAGCAACTAATATCGCCGGTACTAGGCACATCTTAACTACATAACGACGTAGCTCGCTTGGAGCTATTCTTCTTCTCCCTGAAAGCACCCTAAACGTGTTTACTAGCTCAACATAACTACCTAGAGCCCTAGTTACAATACCTAGCTTCCAGCTGTTGCTAGTCATTATTCCTCGCTTTAGATAGTCTCTTAAGAAGGGTTTCAAGATCTACTTCCTCGCCGTATCTGTAGATATTATTGAGAATGAGGGCATTGGACGCTAAGACAGGTTCATCAACCCTGACGACAACCCTTTTAAGACCGTTATGCTCCCTAAAGCCGAGAGTAATGAAGAGCCATATCATGGAAAGCTGCTGAGGTGTTAGATCTATCGGTGGCGATGTTAACCTCACGATAGCCTCCTCTGGGGATCCAGCGTGGAACGTAGTGTTATGTGTAAGTATTAGTGAGCCTGATACCGCGTAGACATGTGTTCCAGGAACCTCGATATCGTACAGTAAACTACGTTTTCTAACTACCTCAACTCTCTTAACTTCTAGAAATTGAAGTCCCTGTTTTGGAGTAGTGTTCCCTACCACTACTTCACTGGGGGTATCTCTAGCATGGGTAAACTCAAGTATATGCTTGAGTTTTTCTCTACATTCAACACCATCTAAACTCACCTCAAAAAGATCCCCGGAACCATCACCAGCTTCACTTGGAGGTAGTTTGACTGATACTGATATCCCGAAGGTTTTAAGAAGTAAAGCTAGGGACTCAGCTATCTTTCTATCTTTCATGTAAACTCTTAGTCTCCCACCATCATTGACAGAATCTAGAGAGTCCCAGAGACCTTCAATTACTCCAGCTCTAAAATCATCACACGCCTCTAATGTAATTCCTAGAGGTATTCCCCTCAAATTTTCATGCTCATCTCTCCCGAATAGTCGCAACAGTATTTTCGCTAGTAGTAAGGACTTAATAGATATGTATATAGTACCATTCCCGTTATCTACAGTGCTTACGTTACGCTCAAATAGACCTATCTTCTCTAGAGACTTCAATAACTTGATTACCGCATCACTACTAGATAAACTGAAACGAACCTCCGTAGCTTTCTCGGTACCGTCTCTAACTATACTACCAGATCCCGCGAATAACCCGACTACATACCCTAAGTACCTACTAAGCTCAACGACTTTACGAACGGTATCAGGTTTCCCGGTATTGCTTACACTAACTATTTCCTCACCTGATGTTTGAGTAGTGTAGACGTCATTAACTTCGTGCTGGGGATCCCTACCCGACCCGGCTTTAACGTTGAGGTCTGAAATATTCTCATCTAGTTCGATAAACTTCCTGCAGTGTCGTACCCTAGGAGGACCTGGAAGAGCTATTAGGAGATCTCCGACCTGGAGCTCTTTAGCTCTTTTAAGTCTTAAACCACCATCTTCACCAGCAACAATAACCATGTGATCTTCGTGAACCTCGTGTGTTGCCCCTCCCTCAACCTCGATCCTGATGAACCTATCGCTACCGTTTTTCACTATGGCTGAGCTTACCTGAACCCAAGTCGGGGAGTAGTCAGGTCCGATAGACAGCACTTCGACACTTCGGTAGCTACCTTTAACAATCCCATCTACGAGCTCACTAATCTCGTAGAGCCCTGGCTCGCCATCTACTCTTGCTAATAGTAGCTGATCTGCTGGTAGGCACAGTCCGCCGAGACCCATATTCATAGCTTGAGCTAACACTCTCGCCTCAGCCCCCCTAGTCTCACCTATCACTATGAACCGACTGACGGACGCTCTAAGAGCTGCTTTTGCCAGCGTCATCTGGTCTATACCTCTCTCAGCACCCCACACATCAGTCGGCACCGTGTATCTGACCCAGCTAGCCCCCTTAGGGACGTCAACCTCCGGGGTATCCTCTATTATGGCTATCTTCCAGTATCTGGGAATAGCGGAGTACAGTATCGCTTTAAGTAGTGTAGTCTTTCCAGATCCTGGAGGTCCTAGGATAACTATCGAGCCTCCCCTCCTTACCGTAACCTTTATTAGCTCTGCCACAGACCCCGGCATAACCCCGGTCTTAACTAAGGAGTCCAAGTCTATGAAGTCGTAAGGAGTCTTCTTCCTTATTACTATCTCCCCAGCTGTGTGAGCTACATCAGGTAGGACTATATGTACGCGATGACCCCCATCATCCTCAGGTAAGGTGAAGTCCATTATCGGGATCTTCCTATTTATGACCTTCCCACATCTCTCAGCTATCAACTCCATGTAGCTCATTAACTCCTCATATGTTCCGATAATCACGTTAGTCTCTATGTAGTCTGCTAACGGGTCTTTCTCCAATACCAGCTTATGCCTAACCCATGCCGGACCAGGCCCCACTATCGATATGTCCTCTATGTATGGATCATCTAAAAGTACTTGCAGCTTCTTATATTTCAGCTCCCTATTCACTACATAGGCTACCACCTCTGGATCATAATCCTTGAGGTATTCGAGGACTGATTTAGTTATATCGTAGATACTTACTTTTCTTTTTAGACTTACGGTCTCGAGCGCCTTACTCATATGCTTTGCTATTACTTCATATCTACTAGACTCAATATCGTTAACTATGTACTGATAGTTACCTCTAGAATCTCGTACTATACTTACAGAAGAAAGACCTACGTTATAGCTAAATAAAGTCTCCAACTAAAAACACCTCTTCTTAAGTTTATGACATTATGACATCTAGATCTGCTTACTCGATGTTTATAGATATCTCAAATATTCTTTTACTGCTGACTTCTTCGGCCGTAATTACTATACTTTTTACCTTAAGTTTCGCTGATGACACAGATAATACATATATTCTTTCCTCCCCGGGACCCAGAATCCTCGTGGTACCAGATCTTTCATTTACTGTCGCTATGGCACCATCCGTGAGGACGGCTCTAAATTCGGTCAAATTGTATCTTTCTCGACCCTGGTTTTTCACCCCGATGGTTATGACCTCAGAATTCTCTGAGGATGTTCGGCTGATAACGTAGCCTGTGATTGGTGGTATAGTATTTACTCTTTCTAGACCACCTACATTTCGTGAAAGCCAGCCCTGGACAGCCATGATTGTTGGTATTATTATCGCTATTAGGGCCAGTATTATCACTAACTCGCTTACCCCCCGCCTAAGCAATTTCTTAGACACCATGGTCTGCCTCCACTATGTACAGAGTTTAAAAAAGGTCTCTTCCCGGCAAGGATGGTTATTACCCTCACTACTTAAAAGCCTATGATTAGCTGAGGGATATTGTGGGTAGATATGACCAGGATAAAGAAATTATTGGATAGTATGTATGCGAAACTGTTTACCCCGGGTGATATTGTAACTGCTACAGGGTTACCTAGGTATGAAGTTCTAGCAGCTCTCCACGTATTTGAGGAGCTCGGGATTATAGAGCTCGTTATTTCTAAGGGGAATTACAAGGTATATAGACTGACCAAGCTAGGTGAGAAGCTCTACAAAGCTCTAGAAATTAGTGAAAGTCCTGTGTTAGATGTTGAGCTAGGTGAGGTACCGCAAGGTGGAACTCAAGAACATGATGTAGCTACAGTAAGTAGTTGATTCCTCGACCTACTCCTAGAACATTAACTGGTTTCAGATAGCTTAGATAGATGTTCCTTAAGTATTTTAATGTTCCACTCATGGCATGACCTACGCCTGAGATCTAGTGGTAACCCTATCCTCCTTGCTTTCTCGACGCTAATCCCAGCTTTACTTAATTCACACTCGCTGAAGCCGCGGCCCAGCCTTAGCCTACCAGCTACCCCTCTGTCACTTATGTGTCTAGGAGGCTTAACATAGGGCCTAGCAGTCACACTCAACGGCTCATCCCCGGATGTTTATTATGATCGTTTTATAAGCATTACGAAGTACTTCCATCACCATAGTAATTACTCGTCAATTAAGTTAAATCATAGCTTCGTACACCGAGTTTTAAGTATTTGAGCGATAAAGTATTTAGGGGCTTACATCAGGAAATGTGATGTTTGCGGTGTGAGAGAAGCTAAGGTTCTGCAGAGACATACTGGGAGAGCTCTATGCGAGAGATGCTTCAAAGAAGATATCGTGAATAGATTTAAAGAGGAGGTATCGAGATACAAGATGTTCAGTCCTGGAGACAGAATATTGCTGGCTCTCTCAGGTGGTAAAGACAGCTTCGTACTTCTCGACGTAGTCAAAGAGGTTCATGACGTAAGCAAGATCGGTATAGTCACCATAATTGAAGGTATTAGAGGGTATAACAGGGTTGAAGATATTAGCTGGATAGTATCTACCGCGAAAGAATATAAGATAGACCTCCACGTAACCTCATTTAAGGAGTACACAGGGTATGACCTAGATGACCTCGTTAGGTTAGGTAAGCTAAGAAATTTTGAGGTAAGTCCATGTACTTACTGCGGTATCCTCCGGAGGAGGATAATCAACTACTATGCTAGATCCCAAGGATATGATAAAGTCCTAACAGCCCATAATCTAGATGACGAGGTTCAGACATATGTAATGAACATACTTCGAGGGGATAGGGGAAGACTTATCCAGAATCATCCCCTCAGCAAGACTTTAAGTAGGTACTTCATAAAGAGAGTTAAGCCCCTCAGGAAAATATATGAGTGGGAAACCTCCGTCTACGCATATATGGCGGGATTCAGATTTCAGGAGCTTGAGTGCCCTTACATAAGGCATCAACCAACATTGAGAGCGGAGATACGTGATTACCTATACGAAATAGAGCAGGAGAGACCGGGATCTCTTCTCAGGGTTCTTGAGACTATAGATAACTATGTAGAGAGGGAACTACTATCAAGACCGCTAGGATTTGAGGAGCTACCTACGTGTACTCTATGTGGAGCTCCCACAGCACAGGGGAGAAAAACCTGCGTCCTCTGTGAGCTCCTCGATAAGCTCGGGATTAGCAACAGGATACCGTTCTGAGAACTCAGGCCTCACCTTCAACAGGTTTGCTGTAGTAGTACTCACCTATACTTTTGAGATATCTATCCAGGTACGAGTCAGGTCTGTTAACTCTAGGTCTACCAGTCTTCACGTCACGTCTAAATGTTACCTCGAGTTCCTTTAGTAGGGTGTTCATTCCCTTCCTGACATCTAGAGGTCCGACACACCGCCCCCTCACCCCGGGCTCCCCCGAGAAAACAATCAATCTATCAGATACGTAGTCTATTAACATCAAGTCGTGGTCCACGACCATACACGCCGTTCTCCTGCCCTCTATGATCTTCCTTATAGCTCTCGCTACCACCAGTCTCTCATCGACATCGAGGAAAGCTGATGGCTCGTCAAGAACGTAGAGATCTGCGTCTCTAGCTAGAGCAACGGCTACCGAGAATTTCTGTAGCTCACCCCCGCTAAGCTCCGCTATCCTCTTCTCTTTAAGTCTGTGAAGTCTGAATTTCCTGATAACCTCCTCCGCGAACCACTCACTTGATGCTATTCCGTCCTTAGCTATGTTTTCGAGTGCCTCTCCAACGGTCTCCCAGGGATAGTCCTCACCCTTAATGTACTGAGGCTTGTACGAGATCCTTAAACCTCTGAAAGGTACGTACCCGGTATCAGGCTCTAACTCCCCCACTATGAGACGTGCGAACGTTGTTTTACCCGTACCATTGGGACCTATAACACCAACTACCTCACCAACCCTCAGCTCGCCCTGTCCAGCTTCAAGCGTGAAGCCGTCTAACGTCTTGGACATCTCAGGCCAGCTCAAGTACACCTGCCTCTGACTTAACTCAACGATTTTCTGATCTGGCTTAGTGTTGAAGATCAGTGGCTCAGATCTTATCCTCATGTTCTCAGCTGGTAGATAACCTAGAAGGAAGTGGTTAACTCCTGAGCCAACTGAGTAGACTTTCGAGTAGATACCGTAGACTCCGGGCTCGCCATATACTACAGAGACTAGGTCAGCTATGTAGTCCACCATGGTTAGGTCATGTTCAACAACTACAGTGTAGGCCTTGCTGGGTACGTACCCCCTTATAGCCTTACTGACCCTAAGCCTCTCCCTAATATCTAGGTAGCTAGCAGGTTCATCAAAAACGTAGACGTCCGCATCCCTGAGTAGGGCAGCTGCGATAGTTATCTTCTGAAGCTCCCCTCCACTTAATGTCGGGATCTTCTTATCGAGTAGGTGTTCTATATTCAGAGCTCTCTTGATCTCGCTCAGGATGCCCCGCTCATCTATCCGGCTAAGTACCTCCCTGACATATCCCTTAACATGTACTCGTATGAGGTCTACATGCTGTATCTTATGCACAACCCTAATCTTTCTATTGACTAGCTTGGAGAAGTAGTTGTAGAGTTCCGAGCTCTTGAAGAACTTCAGAACCTCCTCCCAACTCGGTTTTACATCTAGCATACCTAAGTTAGGGATCAACTCCCCGGCAAGTATTCTAACAGCTGTGGTCTTACCTATACCGTTCCTACCTACAACCCCAAGTACCTTACCTTCATGCGGTACTGGTAAGCCATATAGCTTGAACGCGTTCGGTCCGTATCTGTGCACCACGTACTTCTCGAGCTCGTCCGGTAGATTGACGACTGTGATTGCCTGGAAGGGACATTTCTTTACGCAGATACCGCAACCTACACACACTTCTTCGTAAATCACTGCCTTGTTTACGTCTGCTGGGACCTCGATAGCCTTCTTCCCGGTTCTGTTGATTGGGCAGAACCTAACACATTCGATCTGACACTTCCTGGGGTTACAGAGATCCTTCTCCACAGATGCTACTCTAACCATTGCTTCACCCACTTAGAATATCTGTCTAGTAAGGAGAACGTTCTAGCTACGATGAAAAAGCCTCGTTTCGAGTGGGAGGTTCACTCCTCTTCTTCCTCCTCCCACTCTTCTTCCTCTTCCTCCTCCCACCATTCTTCTTCTTCCTCCCACCACTCCTCCTCAAACATAGGCGGTCACTCAACTAAGCCCTCCTGCCAAATCTTATAAACTTTTCGGAGGTAAGCTCAAGAGAGTAGAGTAAGTACTCCCAACACCAACTTATGTAGTACCTCGTCGGGAGGCTTCTCCAGGTTCTCAGGTCTGTTTACGCACCCAGCCATAATCTCCGAGAACATATCCCTAGGAGAGTTCTCAGCGGTACTACCTACGCAGGCATATATAGCTACGTATTCCTCTGCTCTCTCCTCCTTTAACATGCGAAGCACGTTGCTTATCTGCCTGTCACCGAAGTAGTAGAGTAAGTACTCCAGAGATTTTTTCCTGCTCACATTAATCCCAAGTCTCATCGCACGCAGTGTCAGGTATGCTACTAAGGCGGCGTACTGAGAGCCGTAGTAGTATTTTTTAGGTAGTACCTGAGCTACACACTCATCGCTAACAGAGTCTACCTGACTTAGGATAGTGTCAGCAAGGTCTTTACTTACAAGGCATGAGGATACCTTCACGGAGTTTATCTCGTCTAGGTACTTCTCTAACGTGCTTGAGGAGCCTCCATGACTTATTGGAAGTACCTGGATGGAGTCACCATTCTTAACGATATAGTCGTACCCTCCAACTAGCTGGTAATCAACTCCGTTAACGAAGATGATGAAGTACGGTCTTACCTCACCACTCTCCTTTACAGCGTCCTTGAGTACGGGGAAAGACGTGAGTGCTTTGATGAGCACATCTCTAAGACTTAAACCCTCTTGAACTTCTAACTCAACTGAATTAGATCCTAGGAGATTCCTCAGAAAACCGTAGACCTCTATTCTAACCTTCATCAGGAGCTCCCGCTTCTTGGACGGGGGCCGCAGGCTTCTTTGATGCTTTTACTAGCCTCGTCAAGTACCCAGCTACTTGGTTTCTGAGCTTCTTGGATCTCACATCTAGATATCTAGACACAAGCTCCTTGTTCTTCTCAAAATCCTCCGAAACTTCGCTAGGGTAGAGTTCCATCAACTTCCTCGCCGTCCTCTTAATTAGCGACGTGTACACCTTACCCATACTCTGCCCTACCCAAAACATTACACAGCAACGAGTTTTTAAGCTAAGAATGTGTCTACGATAGAACTTCACCTCTCGGGGTGGGGGAGCTGATAAGGCATCTACCTGCTTTTCTTTAGCTTAATAGGTTAGGTACTGGTCTTGTCTATGGTGTCACTTTAGGTGGTTCATGTAAAGCCCGGGGATCTAGTTAGAGTAGTTACTAAGAGCGGTATCATACTAGAAGGGGTAGTACTCCCCTCTACAGAGTTCACGTCACGTGGTTTCATAGTGCTTAAGCTCTCGAATGGATACAACATAGGGGTTTCCCTAGATGATGCTAAAGTTGATGTTCTCGTAGAGAACTACCTGAAGCTAGCGCCCTCTGAGGGCCCGCAAGGTACTACCGTCATAAGGGGAGACGGTAATATGAGAATAGCTTTCGTTAGTACTGGTGGAACCATAGTAAGTAAGGTCGAGTATGAGACCGGGGCAGTGAAGCCTGCCTTAAGTGCTGGTGATCTCATAGAGTTCGTGCCGGAGCTTAAGGAGATAGCTGCGGAGCTTGTAGTCTCGGACTTCATGAGGAAGCTTAGCGAGAACATGACTCCCAAAGACTGGTGTGAGATTTCCGGGGAGGTCGGTAAGTACCTTGCTTCAGGTGCTGACGGGGTTATAGTTGCCCACGGAACCGACACTATGGCCTATACGGCAGCCGCTCTAGCTTTTTCTTTGAGGGGTCTGGGTAATCCGGTCATTATGGTGGGAGCACAGAGAAGTAGTGATAGGCCTAGCACGGATGCTCTCTACAACCTGAGGGCGTGTCCTCTAATTATTAGGGAGGCACCTTTTGCTGAAGTCGTCGTAGCTATGCATGGAAGTAGTGACGATCAGTACGTCTTAGTTCATAGGGGAGTGAGAGTCCGAAAAATGCATTCAAGTAGGCGAGACGCGTTCCAGTCTATTAACGATCTTCCGCTAGCTAAGGTGTACATTCAAGAAAGAAAGTTCAAGCTAGTAAACAGGAACTACATCCCCAGAAGCAGGAACGTGGATTTAGTTGTAATGAACCGGTTTAGCGATAAGGTTTCCCTCATCAAGTTCTACCCAGGAATGGACTGCGAGATAATTGACTACTTAGTTGATAGGGGGTATAGGGGGATAATTGTTGAGGGTACAGGGCTAGGTCATATTCGAGATGAATGTATTGAAAGTGTTAGGAGAGCTACCGAGCTTGGGGTCATAGTAGCTATGTCTACGCAAACAGTTTTCGGCCGTGTAGACTTAAATGTATATACGACTGGTAGGAAACTCCTCAAGGCTGGTGTAGTACCTCTAGATGATATGCTGGCTGAGGTAGCTTTCGTTAAGCTTTCCTGGCTCCTCGGTAACTACCCTGATGAAGAACCAAGCGAGATAGCCTCTAAGCTAGTAACGAACTTAGTTAACGAGATAGGTGGTACTCAAAGCTTCGAGCTCTTCCCGAGGTGGTATCATGGAGATTGACTATAAAGGCATAGGGCTTAAGGTCGGGTTAGAAATACATCAGCAACTAGATAGTAGGTCTAAGCTGTTCTGTGGATGTCCTACGAAGCTAGCACCGGAAGATAGTAAGTACTATGAGGTGGTTCGATATATGTGGTTGACTAAGTCCGAGCTAGGTGAGCTCGATCCCGCAGCGGCTTATGAGGTCTCTAAGGGCAGGAAAATAGTTTACAGGGTTCCGGAAGGTCATGCCTGCCTCGTTGAGCTAGATGAGGAACCTCCACACGATGTGAACAGGGAGTCTTTGGTGATAGCCCTCGCCATAGCAAACGCACTGAACGCTCAACCAGTTGATGAGGTTTACTTCATGAGGAAGATAGTTGTGGACGGCTCCAACACGTCAGGCTTTCAGAGAACAGCTATCATAGCTCTCGGAGGCTACGTCGAGGATGAGGAGGGGGTGGTTAGGATCCAGACTATAGCTCTCGAAGAGGATGCTGCTAGGAAGGTAGATGAAGGTCCTGGCTACGTCATCTACAACCTCGATAGGCTCGGCATACCTTTAATAGAGATAAGTACGGCACCAGATATCGTTAGCCCTGATCAGGCACTCAGGGTAGCATACAAGATAGGGTTGATAATGAGATTAAGTGGGAGAGTAAAGAGAGGTATCGGCACTATTAGACAGGATTTGAATATATCGATAGCAGGAGGGGAGAGAATAGAGATTAAGGGAGTTGATAAGTTAGAGCTGATACCTAAAGTAGTAAAATATGAGGTTATGAGGCAGCTCTCACTACTTAAAATAAGAGATGAGCTCCACAAAAGAGGTTTAAGGCCTGAGGACGTGCCCGAAACATTTGTCGATGTAACTGATACTCTAAAGGATAGCAAGAGCCGGATCGTAAGAGCTAGCCTCGAGAAGGGAATGAGAGTATACGCACTACCACTACCCGGCTTCAAGGGGGTTCTAGCTGTGGAAGTATCTCCCGGGAGGAGATTCGGCACGGAGCTCTCCGACTATGCTAAGGCTTGGGGAGGGGTAGGAGGTATAATACATAGTGACGAGCTCCCAGCATACGGCATCTCCGAGAGCGAGGTCCTGCAGATATACAATCGCTTAGGACTTGACGGAGGTAGAGACGCTTTTATATTAATAATCAGCGATTTCGAGAAAGCTGAGAGAGCGTTCAAAGCAGTTATTGAGAGATTGAAGTACGCATTTATTGGGGTTCCCAGAGAGACTCGGGGAGCTAACCCGGACGGTACTACTAGGTACCTACGCCCACAACCGGGAGCCGCCAGGATGTATCCTGAGACGGATATACGTCCTGTGAGAATAGATGAGAGTATCCTAATGGAGGTGAGGAAGATATATATACCTAAACCTGAGGAAATCCTTAAAATCCTTATTGAAGGTCACGGCCTCTCACACGACCTAGCATCCCAGCTAATAAGAGACCCCCTACTCCATCTCTACCTAGACTTGGTTGAGGAGCTGAAGGGAGTGACCAGCCCACAAATAATAGCTTCAACTCTGGTTGCTACCATGAAATCTCTAAAACGAGAAGGAGTCAACGTCGACAAAGTGGACTACGAGGCACTCCGTGAGATTTTCGAAGCTGTAGGTAAGGGTAGGATAGCTAAGGAGGCCATCCCAGACGTAATTAAAGCTATAGCTTCAGGAACAAGCGTCGACAAAGCACTAGACTCCTTCAAGTCCTTAAGTGTAGAGGAAGTTGAGAAAATAGTTGACGAGGTAATAACATCGAATATAGATACCATCAGGACTAGAGGACCCGAAAAATCTGTGAGCCTAGTGATGGGTAAGGTCATGTCCCTAGTGAGAGGTAGGGCAGATGGAGCTATTGTGAACACTATTGTGAGGAAAAAACTCGCTGAGCTATCTAAGCAGGGAGGACCTTAACACTCTCCCCAGATGCTAGATGAACACACTAATAGTTTAAGTATCCTTGGTAGCTTGGACGTTTAGCACCTAATTAGGCTACACTACCTAGAAAATTTTCACTACTCTCAGACCTAAGAATCTATATCAGCAAGCATTCTCTACTTGACATATCGATAACTTTATATACATTCCCATTTAGTAGCTACTTTGCTATTAGCTATTATGGTGTAAATCGATGGCGAGGTTAAGTAACACATAGACCGCTTTAACGTGGTACTGGGGTTGCTAAGGTTGTCGATATAGATTTCCTAACCTCATCTAGAAACCTTTGTGAGTTATTGACCACTCTCATTAACCTTCTAATATGTGTTTTACTGATTCCAAGCTCTTTAGAGAGTTTAGAGGTATCTACCTCCCCCTCCGTAACTAGAGTGTAAGCTATTGTAGCTATAGCATACTTAGCTCTGTCTGTCCTAGAACAGAGTTTTGGATATTTAGACATGAGAGACACTATAAACTCTACAACCTCGTTTTTCGGTAGTTCTTCCCTCCTCCTCACAACCTTAACTCTCTTTCCTAGAACGAGGTACCTGTTAAAGGAGTAGCTATCTATGTATAGCATGGGTCTGTACTTTATCTCTCTGAGGATCTCTAGATACTTAAGTGAAGCTTCACTAAGCTTCTTCACCTTCGCTTTCCTGGGGGAATATATTCCTGCTTCGTTAGAATCTCCATATTCGTACTCGGAAGTACTATAGCTAACATATATCGAGTCTAAGACGGTGCCACACTCTGAACATACTACTATACCCCTACCTACATCCCAAACCAAACTGTTAGTAGATTCACAGTATGGGCACCTCACTTTACATTCCCATCGCACGTTCAGAGGTAATACGTGGTATGCCTTCAGGTAAATGTGATACTGGCTCCGAGAGACGTGAGTGAAACTAATGGTCAATATATTAATTACCGTAGCATATAGGTCGTATAAAATGGTACAATCCAACTAAACTGAAACTATTGTTTGTTAGTTGCTGATTATATGAGCTAGGGTGAAGGTACTATTCCTATGTGAGATCATTAACCTTCTTTATATGTTGACAAGACGTTCTCTAGTTCAGCTATTAGATCGTCTAAGCCTATAGCCTCACGAGCTGAGATAGGTATAGGTGCCTTAATGAACTGTCTAAAGAATTGGCAGAGTTGTAGGGAGATGGAGGTATCTAGGAATGTCTCACCTGAAACTAGGGACGGACACTCCGATTCCTCTAGTAATAGCTTATAGATAGGTATTGTTTCATAGATCTTTCTGTAGAGTTTCTCCCCACTATACTCCGATATGTTCACCACTAAGTCTATCTTATTTAGAGCTAGGACCGTGGGTAGAGCTAACCTGTACATTGTCGAGAGGGCGAGCAATAGAAGTGAGTAAGCAGAGTAAATCCTCGATACTAGCCTCGAGTCTATAAGGAAGACTACAGCCGCTTTACTCCCTTCAGATAGCTCGTGAAGTAAGCGAGGTCCTAGAGGTCTGAAAGCTACGACCTCTAACTGCCCTGGAAGATCCACCAGTACGTAGTCAGCACTAACCTCTTCTATCTCCGTCTTTATGTCCACTACATAGTTAAGTAACTCGTCCATACTAGCAAGTAAGGCTCCGTTAGGTCCTAACCCTCTCTTAATCATCAGCTCCCGGGCGTTTACGTACTTCCTAGCATCAACATCCGGTACGTAGGGTAATAACTCAGCGGCAGGATCTAAGTTGACCTTACACACATCGTACTCCAACCTCTCAAGCCATAGAGCTAGAGTTGACGTAAGCATCGACTTCCCGGAGCCAGCTGGACCTGCTACAAACAGAACGTTCAACCCTTCTAACCCTCACAGCAGAGTTCAGAGAAGCTAATATAGGTACGAGAACCGGTACTCCTTAAGATCGTGGTACTCTGTTCTGGAATCGTCTTAATCTGCTAATGTAGTTGAAGCATATAGTAACATGTAGAGGGGTTCTGATAGTAGCAGTATGTAGAGGTAGCACTAGATAACTCAGACTAGCCGAACACCAGCCGAAGGAAGTCTAAATAAATGCTAGCCCTAGGAACTTACCTACACCAATCAGAGCAGGTATAGTAGCTGGTGCTCCCACCTCAGCTAGATAGGTTCTACTTGCGAGCCTACCACCCTCGTAAACTGTGTCGGCCGACAGCGGGACCGGACCTAGTAAGAGAAAAAGCAGGACCCTACGGCCTGGACTCACAGCACCATCCAATAGAGGAGAACTAAGACTACAATAAGCTTTATGCTCTAGCCCAGAACTCTTTCATCCAGGATGGTCTAGCTAATCTAATGAGTCCGATCGTAATTAGGGGGATAAAGTATACCGCGAAGAATACCCATGCCATAGTCCCGTAGCCGACTGCTACTAAAGCTACGAGGCCGACCTGAGCTGTAACTACTGAGACCGCAAGTATTAGCACTGAGAGTAGTGCCTCATTCCTCCTCCCTAAGCTCTTACCGCGGAGCTTAAGCTGAGCTTCAACTCTTCTGACTAGAGCATAGACCATACCTAATGCTGTCTCTATTAGGGTGTAGAAAATCCAGAACACGAATATTGCTAGAATCCCGTGGGCTCCCATAGACTTAAGTATATCATATACAGGAACAGTCATTCCGATTACCTCAGGGTAGTACGCCATAAAACATATCCACAGAGCAGTAGCTGCTCCATAGATTAGAGCTGTAGCTATAGCTGTTGCTACCACACTCTCCAGTCTACCCCTATACCTGTCCACAGACTCGAGAGCTGGCATAACTACGCAGAGATTATAGAGAGTATACTTAAACCCATCGATAGCAGCTTCAATCGGAGTTCCCTGGTGAAGCCCTGCGGAGAGTTTTGCTAGAGCATCCCCACCCTTAATTGCCAGAATGTAACCCCATACTATGAAGTACATTATGTAGAGACCTACAGTACCAACGATCCAGAAGGCCTCGATAACCCTCCGACCGAAGAAGTGTAGAAGACCTACAACAACTATAACTAAGACTACTGAGACTGCGAATGGAATTCCAACCATATCTGATATCATGTAACCAGCGGCAGCCCCTACTATAGCTATAACGAGCCATGCTAGAACTATGTAGGCTATGTCGAAAACCCACCAGAACTTCCAGAGGAACTGCTTAGACCACGTCATATAATCGTAGGCCTTGAAGACCCTGGCTACTTCTAGTGAGGGTAGTAAAGCTATAACGAGGGTCACAGTTGCGGTTAATATCGATATCCAAGCAAGAGAGCCGTACTCCGCTATGTACTCCACAATCTCCCTACCAGATCCGTAGCCCCCGCCAAACCAAACGGACTGAAGTATTATAGCCGTTATGGCTCCGTACCAAATCCTCCTCCATACGGAAACTTTAGCAGAGCCCATTTAGGACCCTTTCCAGATTGAAGGGGTTTAAGCTTATAAGCTTTTATACTCTATAAATACGTTAAAGAAGTAAAGATAGAGCCTGCGTACTTTCAGGTAGAGCTACGCATTCTAAGAGGTTTGAAGTTTATTGAAACTTATCTACCAGGAATACTAAGGCAATGGTATTGACTCTTCTTGGGGATCAGCAAGTTGGGGGATTTCATTAGGGATAATGTGAAGTTTACTAAGGTATGGTTGATTCCAATGCTTTTACCTGGTTTTACTTTCTTAACTAAGGCTAGAGTTGTAGACGGTCTTTACGCTATGTATAGTTTTGACCCTATTGTTTGGTATAAGTTTATAAAACACACCACATCTATCCAAAGTATTTTAGATACTTTGATGAAATGGAGAAAGTCACTAAGGTTTCCTGATCTCCTTTATATCCAAGGAATTTAGCCAAGTTTTGTTTATAATCTTCCTGTTTTTCATCCCAATTTCTGAATTGTTCCGTCATGCTCTTAAAATGGAACTTTTTAAGACTTTCAAACATTTCCAGCAATTCTTTCTGTCTCCTGCTGTCAGAGTTTCTGGGTTTGTAACAAGTAGTCTATCTAATCCCGACGTCTTCATTGACCATGGAGTATGGATAAATCCCGCGGAAGATCTGAAACCCCGACTGACTTGAGAGTGTTTATCACGGAGAAAATCTACTAGTACCTCCAAGAGACACTCCAATGATTGCAAACTACCAACACAGCTTAATTCTATCATCGTACTTGTTTCCTCCGTTCTAGGTAATTTTTAAGTACTGTTAGAGACAGGAAAAATGGTGTAGAATCTGCCTACTAATAGAGTTCCTATTGGAATAGACCCTCTCGATCTAGGCATTCCTGGAGGGGTTCCGCGATCATCTTCGATACTTATAGCTGGTGAGTCTGGAACCGGTAAGTCAGCACTAGTAGCTCACATAGCATCTAACTTCATGGCTAGAGGTGAGATCTGTGTCTACGTAGCCTTAGATGACTCGCCTGAGTCCTTCGTAGAGCAGCTAGAGAGCTTTGGCTGGCCTAGTAAGGAATTTTATGATAAGGGACTGCTCTACATCGTAGATGGGTACAGCTATACTACTGGAAGATACGTGGAATCACCATACTCCAAGAAGAGGGTTAATGTCCAGAAAATAGATGAGTTCATCTATACGATAGTAAGCTCGGTGGAGGAGCTTAAGCTCAGGGAATCCGGTCTTGTCATAGTAGACTCACTAAACGATTTCTTCTACTTCCACGATATCACCAAGATAGTGATGCTCATTAAATCTATCAGAGCACATATCTCTAAGTCTAGAGGCGTCATCAGCCTCCAAGTACTACATACCGACACAGATGAATTAGTAGTTCTTGAGAAGAACGTGGAGCACTTATTTGATGGGGTTATCTACACCAGGATAAATGAAGAGCTTAGGAGTATCGGGATACCTCTCAAAGAGTTACTGGTGAAAAAACTAAGAGGTGTTCCTACAAACCCATTCTGGATACCTTACGCTATTACAAGCTCGGGAGTTAGATCCGTTGATATGGAGAAGCTAGCGTCTCTCATTAGGTCCAAGATGGAGGAGTACATGAGGTTAAAGCAAGTTGAAAGTAAAGGTTGAGGTCTCAGAGAGTTGCGATCTGTGTGGGCTATGTGAACAGCTCTGCCCTACAGGAGTCTTTCAAGTAGTTGGATCTCGACTTGAGGTAGATGAAGGTAGGTGTATCTACTGTAAGGGCTGCGAGATTATCTGCCCCAAGAAAGCAATAAATCTTCGAGCACTGGACGAGGATTTAGTAATTACGAGGTGGAGAACTCTCGTGTCTTTAGATAGTCAGTAGTTTTTAACATAATTTTCGTTAAAATTTCCTGGTATTATAATTGATTAAACTAAAGAAGTTTTATAAGCTTTACAATAAAACTAGTCTGGGGTAACACGTATGCCTAAGCAGGAAACTCTTTACGCTGTGCTAATCATATTAGTAATAGTAGCGGGGGTGGTTGGGTATTTCGTAGGTAGTAGTAGCGTACCACCTCCTACTACAGTTACAGTGCCAGCTGGTGCTACATTAACTCAGACAGTAACTAGAGTCAGTACTGTCACTACTACAGTAGCACCATACATAATACCTCCCGAGAAGATCAAAGCTGCCTGGATATACGTTGGACCTATAGGTGATTTAGGATGGTCGTATATGCATGATCTAGGAAGGAGAGTTGTTGAGAAGTTATTCAGTTCTTGGTTGGAGACCACATACTATGAAAGCGTAAGCGAGGCGGAGCTACTATCACGTATAGATGAACTTGTTAGAGCAGGATACTCAGTGATATTTACAACATCTTTCGAATTCATGGAAAAGACCTACGAAGCTTCGAAGAAGTACCCCAACGTTATGTTCTTCCACTGTAGCGGTTATATGAGGAGGGAGAACCTAGGTACGTACTTCGCAGACCTCTACCAAGTCTACTACTTGAACGGCCTTATGGCAGGTGCTCTAACTAAGACCGGTAAGATAGGGTACGTAGCAGCTTTCACCATTCCTGAAGTGATAAGACACATAAACGCTTTCGCTATAGGTGCTAAGGAAGTTGGGGAGCAGTTAGGTAAGAACATAGAGGTATATGTTGTTGAGTTAGGTGCTTGGGTCGCGCCTGATAAGGCTGTTGACGCGGTAAGGTACTTAGTTGATGTGGTTGGAGTTGATGTCGTAGCATTTACTGAGGATACCTCAGCTATAGTTGAATACGCACAGGATCTGTATAGGAAGGGGAAGCAGATATATGTATTCGGTCATTATGGACCTATGTATGAGTACGGTCCCGATGTCGTAGTTTCGGGCCAGCTCGTTAGGTGGGAGGTAATATATGCTGACATATTGATTAAGATAAAGAGCGGTGTCCTAAACCCAACAAACCTTAATAACGTTGATTACTGGTACCTCCTTAATAGTGGAGCTGTCGAGCTTGGAGCTCATGTATTCGAGAATGGAAGTGTGATGATGGTTAACCCGAAGTTCGTAGCAGAGCTTAAGGGTATTTATGTGAGGGACAAACTAACTGGAGAGATGCTCTCAGTGTACGATCTCGTGCTAAGGAGGTACGAGCAGATGAAGTATGCCGCCCTTCTCCTACCACTACAGTTCTCAGCTCTGACTCACGGATTGGAGAATGTGACGTATATAGACATAGGGGGTAAAGAGAAGAAGTATCTTGTCTCAGCTATCTTCGACCCGTTTACAGGACCTTTAGATGGTTGGTGTTTGTACACAGGAGAGAAGGCGTTCACCGAGTACTGCAAGAAGGCGACAACAGTGTCTATCGCCGCTGGTAAGAGGCTGGGTCATCACGATCTATGGAATATGGACTGGTTTGTAAGCTGGGTAAAGTACCTGGGAACTAGGTAAGGAGTGAACTTAAAATGAGTTTTTTGGGTAATCAAACAGTTCTCCGTATTTCAAATATAGTTAAGAAGTTTCCGGGAGTTGTAGCTCTAGATGGGGTCTCCCTAGAGCTTTATTCTGGGGAAATACGTTCCCTTCTTGGTGAGAACGGTTCCGGGAAATCAACCCTAGCTAAGGTAATCGCAGGCATATACTCACCAGATAGTGGTAGTATAGAGATTGAAGGTAGGTCTGTGAGGTTTACAAGCCCAGCTGACGCTATTAGGTACGGTATCTTCTATATCCCCCAAAACCCTAGCTTAATCGAGAACTTAACGGTAACTGAAAACATACTTCTAGTATCTAAATCCCTCGGGCTGCTAACTAAAGTAGATAAAGTAAGAGAGATAGTGAATGAGGAGGTATCCAAGCTAGGTTACCAGATAGATCCTGATACCGAGGTTTCCAGGCTTAGCTACACCCAGAAACAGATAGTAGAGCTAGTAAAGGCATCTCTCCTAGGTGCTAAGATACTGATAGTTGATGAAGTAACTACATACCTACCAAAAGTAGTGAGAGAGTCGTTCTATAGGTATATGCGGCATATGAAGGATGAGGGAAGAACCATAATCTTAATAACGCACAAGATCAGTGAGGCTGTCGAGGTAGCTGATAGAATAACCATACTACGTTCAGGAGTGGTAGCGAAGACTTTAGAGAGGGAGGAATTTGATGTAGACTTGATAAGAAAACTTATGTTCGGTGAAAGAGCCCTTCCTACCAGGAAAGAGCATTTAGAGAATTATACTTTAGCAAGTAATAGAAGAGAGAAAGTAGAGCTAGCAAGGTTAGATAATATTTGGGCTAATGATGATAGCGGTAACATAGCTCTGAGGGGGCTGTCTCTAAAAATTAACCGGGGAGAAGTCTTAGGAGTAGCTGGTATTTCAGGTAACGGACAGAAAGAGCTGGCTGAGGTTTTAGTAGGTCTTAGGAGCATTAAGAGGGGGCATTACTACCTAGATGGGGCTGAAGTTACTAATAGAGGAGTTAAGGCCATAAGAACTGCTGGGGTGGGCTTCATACCTGAGGCTCCCTTATACTACAGCTTCTCCGGAGATCTCAGCCTGGTCGAGAACGTGGCAATAGCTTCTAGTAACAATTTCCTAATTCGATGGGGTTCCCTGGCTACGAAGGTAAGGGAGTTTATGAACATCTACGGGATTTCAGTGTCCTCTCCTAAGGCCCTCGTGAAGGTTCTCTCAGGGGGTAACGTGATGAGGCTTGCTATAGCAAGAGAGCTTGAGCTCTCAAAGAAGATGCTTATTGCCTACAATGCCACGAGGTCTCTTGATGAGATGTTCTCGGAGACGTTCCTTAATACTATAAGAATGCTTGCGAGGCGCGACAACATCGCGGTGGTTTATATTAGTGAGAGTCTTGATGAGATATTAGCAGTAAGTGATAAGGTGGCCGTAATAAGCTCAGGTAAGATAGTTGGGCTGTTCGAGAGAGAAAGTGTTGATAGGGAGACCGTGGAGAAGCTTATGGTGATGTAGTTGGTTAGAGTAGGCTTTGTAGTTACTAGGCGCACAAAGCAGAACATACTTATGTCGACCCCGGTCGTTATATCGGGGTCCTTAGTACTGGGCCTCCTAATATCGTATGTAATCATATGGATTACTATGGGTATAGACATTATTAGCTTCTTCGGAACGTTTTACCAGACTATCACCTCCTATACAGGGCTTTTAGAGCCGTTCGTCTTCCTAGCAATGATTGGGACAGCTATAACAATAGGTTTCTATGGTTCTTTCTGGAATGTCGGGGCTGAGGGACAGTATGTTATGGGTATGTTGGGAGCTATCTTCCTCACCATGTTCTCACCTTTAAATTCTATCTTCACTCAAGATAATGTGTTGCTTGCCACCCTAACGAAGGTTGTGGTGGTGATCTTTGGAGGGGTGCTTGGAGCGTTTTGGTCCTTAATACCCGGAGCACTTAAGGCGTACGCTAAAGTCACGGAAGTACCGGTTCTGCTCTTGATGAACTACATAGCTTACAGTATTTCAGATTATTTAACGGCAGGTCCCTGGAAAGGGAAGTACACATATGGCTATATAAGAACGGATCAGATACCTGAATCAGCACGATTAACTACTATACCAGGCCTAGAAATGCTGAGATATGAGGTCCTTGCCGCAATAGTTCTTATTACGGTCTTCGCGTACGTACTCCTAGAGCATACAACGCTCGGGCTTAAGATAAAGTTTTTGGGTACTAACCCTGTAGCGCTCAAGTCCTCTGGTTACGACGATAAGGTCGTAACGCTCCTAACAGCTACCCTCAGCGGCTTCATAGCAGGGTTAGCAGGGTCGTTGAGGCTTTTAGGCTATGATTTTCGGTTACCGTACAATATAGGTGACGGGAAGACAGGCTTCTACGGCTATACTGCGATCCTAGTTGCTTGGCTGTCCTTCAGAAATATACGGTATGTCCTAATTTCAGCTCTAATCGTGGCATCATTAAATAGTTTCGGCTACCGGATGCAGATGCTTTTAAAAGGGTTACTACCACCAGGGCTGTCTGCTTACGCTATCTCATTAGTCCTTATCGGGGTTACCCTCGTAGTTTACACAATAGTTAGGGTTCTAAAAGAATACTCCATTAAGCTGGTGATAAAAACATGATGGAAATCCTAAGCTGGTTTATTACGGCATTAGCACCGGCATACATTGTCTACACTCTAACCTCCCTAGGGAACTTACTGATTGAGAGGTCGGGCATCCTAAATATAGCTATTGACGGATTCTTCGTCTTAAGCTCCGCTATGTCATACACATACGCTATACTCATTTCCCAGTACCTAGGCCCGGGAGAGCTTCCCACGTTCCTATCCATAGCTCTTACAGTACTATCTATAGCCTTAATGTACTCTATCTTTACGTCTTTGATCACGGTCCTACCTGTGAGTCAGGGAGCTATAGGTCTCTCATTCATGTTCGCAGGTTACGGATTGGGAGCTATAGTAGGTAATATTGGGAGGTTAGTGTTCAGTATCCATAGAGTTAGGGTAGACTACATAGGCATGACCATCGAGAGCTCGGTCTTAGCGTATATATTTATAGCGATCGTGGTTACTTTTATACATGTACTACTCTACAGGCTTAAGCTAGGGGTATTCATTAGAGCTGTTGGGGAGGATCCTAGAGTAGCTAGCCAAGTCGGTGTGAACGTAACGTACATTAGGTTCCTCTCAGGACTGTTGGGAGGGTCACTTATAGGTCTGGGAGGAGCTCTATTTACGTTGTGGAGGATTGGTGGGTGGTCCCAAGGTCAGGGACTGAACCACGGTTGGTTTGCCTACGCTATATCAATAGCTGGGTGGAGATTTCCACTACTTGTAGCACCTATCTCCGCATTCTTTTCATCGTTATATGTACTCTCACCGCATCTGCAGAGCATAGGCTTACCTGTGGAGGTATCGACGATTGTGCCGTACATCACGTCTATAACTATAATGGCTCTTGTATCTGCTATCCCTAAAAGAAGTAGAGTCTTTACTGATCCTAAAGCTTTGGGGAGGGAGTTCTTCCGCGAAGAAAGAGCTTGACATAGCTTTTCTTTGATGGCCAGGGAGCAAACATTTATTAATGTGGTTCCCACTTAATTCCCGAATGAAACTTGATGACCTCTCTGATGCGTAAACTGGGATGTAGAGATGTGTGTACACTCATATTAGTTTCCTTGATAGTCGGTACTTTATCTGCATACATGCACTTACCTCAAGTTTCGTTACCTGTAGGAAACCCGGGGTTGAAGTATAATGATATAGTATACGGGGTTTTTTATCCGAGGTTCTTGGGGAGTCCAAATAGTAGATATTGGTATAATGTAGAACCGATATATTCCATATCGAGAGGGGAGAAGGTATGCCCACTTCCATATGTTGACTACATGTTTGAGTATCCACCTTTAATAGCGCTGCTATGGTATATCTCCACATGTATTTCTATAAAGATCTCACCGTATGGTTCGGACCCTGGGGAATTCGACCCTACAACGTTTTTTATCGATGTAGCTAAGATTCATTACATTATAAGCGTGATCCCTCTAATAACTTCTCTTCTAGTGACCTCCCTACTCATATATTCAGTAAAGTCTGTAGAAGCAGCTATTATCTGGCTCCTACTTCCGTCAACAATTCTTTATTCTACATATAACTGGGACATTATCTGCGCATCTCTAGCTCTCGCCTCCCTACTCATGTTCCAGAAAAGAAGGTACCTCATTTCAGGGTTACTACTTGGACTCTCCATAGCCACGAAGATCATGACCGTTTCGATAGCTTACGTGTTATTTGTGTATCTGCTACTTAACTTACTGGGTGGTAAAAGAGGTAGGGAACTGCTTAGTTTTCTATCATCTCTTTTCCTAACTGGAGCTCTCCCATACATCATAGTCTTAATTACGGCTCCGAGAGGATTCTGGGACTTCATATCTCATCACTCTAGTTGGTACTGTGAGAACTGTCTTTACCTGATTCTCATACATAACGTCTTCGACCCAGCGCATCGACTGCTAGCTGTCCTAGCAACCTCGTTACTGGCGGTAGTTTTAGCTATGGCTGTCTACTATGGTACGAGCAAGAGCAGTAAGGTTGAGATCTGCGAGCTATCTACATACTCCATAATCGGAGCTGTGGCCCTCAACTATGTCTTCTCACCTCAGATGATTTTACTAATCTCACCATTTGTGGTTGCTTTTCTCAGCTCTAGGTTAAGTCTGAAGATGTATGTTATAGCTGATATAGCTAGCTTCTTTATAATGTTCTTTTTCTTCTTAGATGAGGATCTGAGAGCTTTCTTGAATAGTATCGGGATTCCACTAGAGGTCAAGTTCAATCCTTGGGGAATAGACTCACCTGTTCAGTGGATAGCTACCATAAGAAACATACTGCTCTTAGTAGTACTAACTGTAGGACTAGCACGTACATTAAGACTTATCAGGCATCCCGTGAAGTAGGTTTCTGCGGGTAGTCCTCAAGATGAACGTATAGCCAAGTATCTCTCAGTCCATGGGAGTAGCATCACCGGTCAGTTCCTTCCGGATACATCATCACAGATAACAGCTATTCACAGATTAAAAACTAAGTTAAGTACAAAAGGTGTTCTGTAACCGGTCCCTCTCCGCCCTTAAGGGTAGGGATTTTTGGGTGAAGTCCATAATCCAATTCTTATATTTCCATACTCTCTCTGAACAATGCGGGACGTTGAATTCCAGTTATAGAGGGCTAGCTTTTTATCGCTGATTCAAATACTGCTGGGTGAATCCGATGTATGTGAGGGAACCAACTTATGAAGTAAGTTTCATGTTTAGGAGAATCATGGTTCCATTTGACGGCTCAAGCCATAGTGTTAAAGCTCTCAGCGTTGCGATAGATTTCGCGAAAAGGTATGGTTCTTCTATAGTAGCTTTAATAGTGGATGACGGGACCATAGCCTCCCTAGAGAAAGTATTTGAGGTATTGACATCAATCTCTAAGAAGTCTGGAGTAAATATCGAAGTTAAAGTAAGTAAGGTTAGCCCTACCACTTCGACCGCTACGACGATAGTGGAGGAGGTAGCGAAAGGGGGTTACGATCTCGTGGTGATATCAGCTAGGGGTCGGACCGTGAATCCAGATCTACTCATAGGCTCGGTAGCTCTCTCGGTAGCAGTCAATGTACCAATTTCAGTATTTATAGTTAGGTAGTACTACTTCCCTAAGGATTTTCAGTGTTTTAATATGGGGGCTGACATGTTCTTTCCCTTCAGACCCTGTACGCTAGGTGGTGAAACCTGAGGATTAGAGTCGGTTTTGTGGTGTACCCGGCAAGACCAGGATGGAGTGTCACAGAAGCTGTGATGAAGCTTCTCAAATGTGATGCTCTAGATAGGGCAATATTCGTGACGAAACCAGCTATAGTTACTGTGTGGGGGTCTAACAGGAGGTCCGTGCAGTTAGCTATTCCTCCGTCTTCCATAATCCTCGATTCAGAGATATCAGAATTTTGCGGTCTTGAAGAGCGGGGCTTTACCGTGGCTGAGGACGCTTGGGTAGATGGAAAAACCATGCCTTCAAAGGACTCTCTCACGTCAAGAGGTGGGGACTGCCCTATGGTGAAGTCACTAGAAGAAGTTTTTGGTGAATTAGGTGCGTCAGGTCGCTGCCTCGCTCTCTGTGGAGGAAGTCTCGATGAGGTCATTAAGAACTCTCTAAACCCTATGGTAGTTGACCTAAGCACGTTCGAGAATGTGAAGAAGGTGGAGGTATGCGGGACCTTACGTACCCTATGGAGAAGTCATCCAGTTCTCTACGGCCTCGACATGACTAAACATCTCTGTCTTAACGTAGCTGATGTTCGTAACACCGTCTTAAAGCATTACATAAAAACCATAGCATATATAGGTGATGGAGAATTATTGTATGAGATCCCCTACTCAAGTTCCATAATATTTACTGGTTACGATAGGCAGCTACTAGAGCTTGCTGTCAGGGCAGTTATATACTCTTGCTAGAAAATAGTTACCTCACTCCCTATTAACTGCCCAGGAATGTTCGTATTGAATGTTACAATAACTACACCGTTCTTTCCGGAACCGTGAACCTTTATTACTTTACCTAGGTACCTATTTCCGTAGGTGTCACTTACCTCAACCTTACGACCTACTAATGAGTGTATATCCTCGGCTGACGTAACTACTTTTACGTAAACCTGGTCCACGTACTGCCTGCCCGACCCTCTCCTGTAACCTAGGATTATACCTACCACTTTGACCGGTGTCGACGTACTCACACATCACACCTTAAATCTATGAGAAAGGGTAAGTATATAAGGATTTTAATGGGTACTCTCTGGTCTACTTCCTCCCCTAGGAATAATATCTGATGTAGTTCCTCGAATTCCTGGGAGCTGGTGGGAGTAATAAAGGTGATCTGGTCTGGAGCTAGATCCTCAAGGGGAGAGTGAGACCTAAAATCCCCACCTTAGAGAACGGAAAGAGATGCGCGGTAAGTTATTCAATACTTGTAGCAGCATGTACTTGCCGGGAATATCGTCAGTAAGGAACCTCCTTTAGCTTCAGTAAGTAAGCTATGAAATTAGTTAGAGGGTGTAAGACTAGGGCTACTAGCGCTACGATTACCAATCTAAGAGTACTTAGCTCTACATAGATGAAGCTATCTATTTTGAAAGTCTTAACTAGGATTATAGCTACTACAATGAACGATATCTGATCTAATACAGGAAGAGGAGCGCCCGGTCTTAGCCCTAACCGCCTCTTCAAGAATGAGTTTATTAGGTCTCCAACCATAGCGCCTAGACCCTCGATAAATCCAACTAAGGCTAACTCCATGTAGTGTGCTTGCGGGTAGAGAGGTGTTAAAGCAAGACTTGTTAAGATCCCGAATAAGAGCCCGCTTACGAAGCCTTCCCAACTCTTATTATCCCCAAAAACTCTTCTCCCATCGATGAAGTGTTTCCCGAAATCTATGGGATGTCTTCTCTTAAAAAAGTTCTTCGTAATCAGTGGAGCTGCGTTCGCTACGAAGGCTGGGGCGAAGAAGAGTATGTCGAGTATAGTCTCTACTAGGTCACTCAAACACTATCCCCCGCTCGCTTATCGAGAATTCTACTCTCCTCCCTCTCAGCTCGGCAGGCTTGATCGCGGAGACAACCCTACGTATTCCTGACTTCCTTACCTCTAATACCAGGTCTGACCAGAATTCAAGAACCTCATAGCCGCTTGGAATAACCTCCCTCTCTTCTTCTCTAACCTGTGCTGTGAGTAATACTCTACTCCCATATCTATCTGATACATATGATAGGATAGCTAGGGTAGTGTTGAGGAGCTTATTAGCATCAGGTCTTTCTACTACTTCATACCTATAGTGAGCATTTATAGAATCTATGCAGATGTTCTTGTACTTTGAGAGCTCTCCACCTAGGAACATATCTACTACCCGGGTGGCCAGATCTTCAAGGCTCAGAGACTCCGTAAAGTGAAAATCCTTCGTGGTAAGTGAGTATCTATCTAGTAAAGAGGTTGGTATAGAACCTTCAGTACTTATGTAGAGATTTGGGGCTGGCACAGATGAGAGAATCCAGAGACATAGATTCGTCTTACCACTACCAGCACTACCATATATAGATGTTACCTTACCATCTGTTACTTCTAGTATCCATCTACTCAGGTAACGCCCCTAGGAATTTTTATGCTAGTTCTTTAAAGCATGGTTTAGTAATATTTGAATAGCTGATCTTCAGATCATTCTTCCCGTAGTTTAAGGTTTCTTATGATCACGCTCCCTACATAAACACATATAACAACTAGAGAACCACTATTCTGGAGAGGAGGATGCTAAAAATGCTGAACTCTACTAAACTAAGGGTCCTTATCCTGATGCTGATCCTCGCATTCTTTAGTGCTTGTATGTGGAACTGGTATGATGTGAGCATATTCGAGAACTGGGTCAAAGCTTCAGGATACACTAAGTTATACAGGATCTATGAAGTACCTCTACTCCTAGAGAACCTTAGCTACCGAGTAGTTTACCCTCCGATACCTCCACTCATCTATATAGCTACTCGCTACTTAGTTGATTTAGCTATTAATGCGATAGTCTCTGCTGGTCGGGCAATACCCGCTATAGGGGGTGCTTTAGGAGCGGCAGTAGACTACTTTCTCAGGATTACCCTGAAGCTACCATTACTAATATTTACTGTAGGTTTAGCTATTCTGCTCCGGAAGAAGCTTGGGTCAGAAGCTCTTTACTGGGCTCTAGCAGGTATACCTACGATTGTTACCCTAGCTACATATCAATTCGATCCACTTGTTGCTTTCTTTCTCTACCTAGCTATAGTAGGCCTGGATATACCTCGCATCGGACTTTACGTCACCTCATTAGCTACGGCGTTAACGGTTTTAACAAAACCCTTAGCAGTCGTTGCGTTACTGCCTTTAGTTTACTATATCTTTAGGAAGGAGGGAGCAGACTCCTTAGCAAAGTACCTAATAATCTCATCTGCGATTACCGCGATCGTGGTCCTACCTTTCTTCTTAGCTAACCCATATGCCTTCATATATAACGTATTCTCATTCCATAGTGAGAGACCTCCTCAGTATGTATCTCTCTGGAATATTTTCGTACTTCTCTCAAATAGGAACCAGGAGGTAGTGAAGATAGTCAATATTGTGTGGCTTCCAACTCTCCTAATAATTATATTGATAGTCTTCCTCATTCTTCGGAGGAGCCTTGACTTCGGAGATAAAGATAGTGTAGTAATAGCAAGCCTGATCATCATGCTTACGATACTTACCTTCAACAAGGTAGTGAACCCTAACTACCTTCTATGGGCTTATCCTCTAGTAATATATCTAGCACTCAACCAACGGTTCAAGTTTAAGGGTGCTCTAGTAATGTACAACGTAGCGGCTATTCTAGCTACTCTCTGGAGCGGGCTCTACATGCTCATCCCTGCACTAGTAAATGACGTTGTTGTTATCGAGGAAACAGGTGAGTTCATCCCAGCTAGGGAGATAATCTGGAAATCTCTAGATAGCCCCCTAAACGAGACAGTCCAGGGCTTGATAAGGATCAGTGAGGAGTACCACAACTATGTTAAGGTATTAGAAACACATACTAACATTCTTGGAGCCATAATAATTTCAGCTTATAGTTTTGTTATGCTCTATCTAGCAATAACGTTATTGAGATCGTGCCGAAACACTGAGAGAGGTGTCAGGTCGACCTAAAGAATTCATCAAAGTATTTCTTCCCCAGCTCCAAGATGCTGGTCAGGAAACTATAGGTGTTCTCTGTCGGTGATATCCTGCAGAAACTTGAGGATAGGTCGTAAAGCTCTTTAGATATCATCAAGCGAACATTTGGTGTGGTAACTCCATCTCCTTGGATAACCAGGTAGAGAGTGCTGGAAGGGATAGCCTTACTTATAGCGACGGATTTTATGGAGGGAGCATTCCTAGCTAGGACATCATAAAGATCAGTAAAACCTAAGTCAACCAGAAAATCAAGAGACCTCCCGGAGATAAATAACTCCACCACCGCCGTACTGACCCTAAGATCTGCTAGGACCTCATCATCAAGTTTAAGTGCTAGGTAGTTTGTCGATTCGGTGAGGGCTTTCAAAAGCTTAGAGTCGGGAACCCTACTAGATAACTTCTTAAAAACCTCCTCAACTTCTCGAAAGTCCACCGGCAAACCTCTTAAGACATCCCTCAAGCCATTAATCAACGTTTCTACTCACCCTAAGAGATACAGCTATGAAGTAAAATAAGAGCTGAGATAGCGCGAACCTGAAGGTTAGAATGATAACCTTGGTGACTACCCTGAATACCAGCGCTAACGGATCTAACTACCACCTGTGGGGAATCTAAGAATCCTACAAACCGGTGAAGTCCTTGTTAGCAACTAGGCAAACCTCTAGAGTTGAGCGGTGAGGTACTTGAACTTCACATCTATGCTATTTTATCTACTTTGACCTTACCGTATCTTGAAATTACTTCAGCCAGTCTCTCAGCATCAGAAGCATATATCCTGAAGATAATTTCGACCCCGCCCTCAAGTTTAACGAACTCCACGAAACTTCTACTAGGGCAGAACCTTACGGAGTATCCTTGGATAGGGAACTTCAGTGTGAAGCCTGGATTACCTATGACTCCCGTAGTGTAGACCTCCATAGTTCTAAGAACATTGACGTACTTCTTGATCAGCTTACGACTCCCGATCTGCATTGTGAATGACATAACCGCTGGAATCTCGTAGAGTAAGAGAAGACCTAATACACGTGCCATCATATCACCACTCGCGTTGAAATACGGCTGTATTAGTCCCGGGTATACAGCATAGAACCATATGAGCACGAATACTAGCGAGATTATGGAGGTCATAGATACCTTAAGCAATGGCTTCAACTCACTTATCAGTTCCTGGTCCTTCATCTGGAGGCTCGTTGCTTCTTCCTGTTTTATGGTTAGGATCTTCTTACCTGAGACTACCTCCTTAGTATCACTACCCCCTCTATATCTCTTCATAGTAGAGAGGAAAACGAACGCCATGAAAACTATGAAGTAAGCCGGCATAATTATGTTGTAGTATTCTTGAGGTACGAAGAGGTTTATTACGATGAATAGAGATATTATACCCTGACTTATCATGAGAGACCTCAACATCATTTTCCTACTGTAGTAATACGCCAGATCACGCCACCTCTTCTTAGATTTCTACACGAACGATCTTATAACTAACGTTCCGATGTGTTTAAAAGAGCTTTACTTTGCGAGACTCTAGGGGGTGGTAAAGTTCAGGTTCCCCCTCGAGATGGAGGTCCTCAAGGTCATAGCTAACTACAGATCAGTTAAGGGCGTAATCAGCCTGCACAACATAGTTCATGAACTGCAGAGAAAGGGTGTCCTACGAACTAACTTCAGCTTCATTAAGTACAGCTTCGGCTACTACAGTAAGGACTTGGAGGAGGTCCTCAACAACCTTAAAAGGCTTGATCTAATCAAGGTAGGTAAAAGTGAGGATGGATTTGAGGTATACGAAGTTACCGAGAAGGGTCTGAGGATTCTGCAGTCTATGGTGGAGATTTTAGGGAGTAGATGATCTCTCAGTGGACGTATTCCTAGAAAGGGAGGTGATATACCCTCTCCCAAGGATCTCTATAACCACCTACGGCTAACCTCAGTGAGTGCTCTAATCTCTTCGTTATAGAGGTAGACATTTTAACGATCCATCTCAGAAGATCATAGTAGGGTTCGACCCTAGCCTTCCTCAAGCTCTCGATAATTTCTTCCCTACTTAGGTCACTCACCTCCACCACAGTGTATGAGGAACCAATTAACTCTAGTATATGAGCGTCACTCCCAGCTACTTTACACTTCTTACTACGGGTTGCGTAAATGGTGTAGATGTTTGTGAATATGTCTGATGACGAGTTAAACACTTCAACACAATCCAGGTGTCTTAACTCAAATATTCTACCACCTCCCTCCCTAATTAGAGCGAATGGGTGTGCCGCTATCAAAACACAGTTCTCTACATGTGCTAACTCCACTAGCCGGAAGAAATCGACACATTTCTTAGAGCCTCCTTTAAGTCTATTCACATACGTCATTGGGATATCTTCACAGAGAACCAGTACATCACCGAACTCAGTCCTAAATTCAGCACCGGGCACTAAGACTGATTTACTCCCTACGGTAGAGGCTCTCCTCAGCGCTATGTACGAACCGAGAAAGGTGTTATGGTCTGTCACCGATATAGCTTCTAGATTATTGAGTTCAGCATATCTTACCACCTCCTCTGGGCTTACCTCCCCATCACTTACGTAGCTGTGAACATGTGGATCGAGTTTTATCTTACTCATCTAGCACCACTTACTACCTCACAAGGTAGTAACGGGCTTATCGGGTGAGGGACACATATCTGAATATCTTATATCTATAAATACCTAGATCCTCTACGACCTTTTCCCACCCACTACCTGTAGCAAATATAGATATCAGAGCTGATGGTTGAGCACCGCTTTTCTTAACTATTGATACAGCTGCTTCTAGTAGTTCGCGATTATACAGTATTATAGTCGCTAACACGACCTTACCTTTCTTCGGGATACACCCCCTGCTTATAGATATGAAGTTTAGTAGTAACGAGTCTTCTCTGAAGGGTTCGATGACGACATCCCCAAGAGATACTGACCTTGTTGTTACGCACACGTTACCTCTAACCCAGTGAGCGATTATAGCGCCCAGAACCCCTGCTTCCTCTGGGAAAGCTAGCACTCCATCCACTTCCTCCCCGTTTAAGAGCTCCAGTGTTTCGAAAGCAACTAGATCGAGGAAGCCTATGTTCTTGACTACATCCCAAATATCGCTCAGGCTTTTTACTCTAGCGAAGCTCCTCTCAAATGCGTTCTCAATTAACTTCTTCTCCCTTATAACCTGCACTAGCTTTCTAGCCGTACCCTCCTCCGGTGTTGTCAGGAAGTTCGTGTACCTCCAGAGTGCTTGATAAGGTATACCTAAAACCTCTTCAAGCTCTTTAAACGTGTAGAAGTCCTTAAGCGCGGAGAGAAGCCTCATAGTAAGTACCTTCACATCCCGCCTTAACGGGTGAACATGCTCAGCTGGCTCGCTCATACAGACCGGTTGGTACTTGGAGAACAGACATAAAAGCGCAGAAACTCCACACCTAGCTCAGCACTTATGTAGCACTATTACCAACTAGGATCACCCTCCGACCTCCCGTTTGTCCCTAGATGCTCGTTGATATGAGTTTATGTTTGTTTATTGTGTCTAGAGACTTCCACCTCGCCCACAGGGTTTTGGGTATACCTGTGGGGTCATGGGTGGTGTTCGTCCCGAACGGTATGTGGGGCACATCTATGTCTAGCCCTGAGGGGCTTGGAGCGTTGCTCCCACCACCTCCCAGGTATGTTCCAGCAGGCAACTACGTCTCTATGCCATAGCTCACCACTAACGCTACACCTACCCTGGAGTTGTAGGTTATCTCAGCTTTATGTACTGGGCATACCTTAGATGTGTTCCTAGGGTCTACGTAGATTACGGGTACACCAAACTCCCTAGCTTTCTCCTCAATAGCTAGCTGAATACCTCTAAAACACGCTTGGTAGCTAATACCAAGCCCCACACAGACCTCCCCAGACCTCAACAACCTCCCCGAAAACACCAACCAAAAATAAAACAGCCCCATTTGCTACTGAAAAACTGAGGCGGACATATCCTAAGTACATCCTATTTTAAATCCAAGAGAGCTACTCAAGTCGATGGGTGAGTCCAAGCCTAGATCCATAAGCTTAAACTAACTACATAGCAACACTAGAGATAGCTCCTAAGTGGAGCTTTCTAAGAACATAGAGTTAGACCCCTTAGGGTGGAAATAACTAGGTGGGGTAGATCAGGTAGAGTTAGAAGAGTAGGAGTTGGGAGGCAAGACTTTAGATTAATTGGGTGTGCTAATCGAGCAACGTAATCGCTGTAACTAACACAGAATGCGGGGAACGCTCCCATACTTTGAGCTCTACTCCTACACTACCTACTAAGGAGCACACTGCTAGGTGGGGTAGAGCCTCTAGATAGATCCAGGCTTTAGCTTACTTTGTTGATGTTAACCAGCTCTAACTCAAGCTTATTTCCATCAATAGATACTGTGACTCTAGTTGGTAAAAGCCCGAACTCAGCAGCCCTCAAGGACCTCACTTCAATGAGCATGAGCTTTCCGTTTATGGATTTATAGTACTTGAATAGCTCGGGTATGACTGATATATCTCCAAGAACCTTCGAGCTGTATTTTTCCTCTCCATATCTCTCCACTGTAAGATTGGTCCATGTGGATACTATCGATGGGTTGAAGAAGATTTCCGAGAAATTACTGGATCTGAAAGCTATTCCCAGTACTTCTGCTAGTATGTACAGTGGTTCTTGAACGGAATACATTATCGACCTGTATGTGATCGTAGTGTTGGTTGTATTCCCTCCTAAGACCACCTCCTTATTTATATAGATATACACGTAATCAAGTGTCCCTAAGGTAAATGAGCTAGCTGGGACATCCCCACGAACCTTATACAACAACACAACACTTCTGTTATTAAGATCTTGAGTAGATATGAACTTCTTCAATAAATCAACAGGGTTTTCACTGGTGCTACTACCTACGTTGGGGGGTTGTATCGCTAATATAATGTTGTAAACTAAAACACCCACAATAATTAGAACCACACCCACAATCAGTAGGTCGTACCTAATCCTCCTATATCTCCTCCTTGTTATTTGCTTACCTACCTGCTTTCTACTACTCCGACTCAATGAAACACCCAGTCTAGCTTAGTAAATAACAAATAAGTACCTTAAATTACAATTACTCGCTCTGCTTAACATACGTTACGAGTAGATGTAGACGTAACCATAGAAAAGCTTCAGTTTCGGTTTAGCTAACATCCTCCTCGTTCTGAGGATGAAGCCCCAGCTGAAATCCCTCCTACTCTCTACCTGAAGCTCCCCGTTGGTAGTATGGTACTTGAGGTCTAGGAAGATACTCTACTCCAGGTCTTTGCTGTAATGCCTGTGGGTAGAGTTCCATAAGTGCATATATCTCTGGAGGTACGTTAGTATTAATGTTTAGACCGAGTTTCCGAGCTTCATCGGCTGTTATTGGGTAGTCATGGGTGTAGTAACCTTCTGTAAGCTTCCTAGCAATCTCAGTAGCCTTCTCTCTACCCACCTTATCTTCGAGGAGGTAAACAATGAGTTCCTGGACTTCCTTAATAGCCTTCTCAGCTACATCAGCTAGCACTAAGGTCTGATCATCTGCTGAGTTACCCTTTATCTTAGCTACCTTAATTAAGCTAGGAGCCGGGAAAACTGCGTTACCTACCTGTATTTGAGGATCTAGAGGCCCTAAGACCGCGTCCGGATCCATCACTATCTCGTCAGCAGCTAGAGCTATTAGTGTACCACCACTCATCGCGTAGTGAGGTACTACAACAATCTTTTTTGCTGGATGTCTCTTCAATGCTAAAGCTATCTGAGAAGCTGCTAGGACCAGACCTCCGGGTGTGTGTAATACTAAAGCTATGGGCTGATCCGGTGGTGTCGTTCTTATAGCTCTCAACACGGTCTCGGAGTCCTCTATATCAATATATCTATAAACCGGGAATCCTAGAAATCCCATACGCTCCTGCCTATGAATCATCGTAATAACTCTCCACCCATACTTACGTTCAATACTCCTAATCAAAGATATTCTAGTACTTACTAGATATCTATGCTGCAGTTGTGGATGTATAACCATGTAGAGTAGCAATATAAAGAACAAAGCGTTCATAACGTCGGCTAAGCTCAACGTTATCACCCGGAGGAATAGTTGTTGCTATAATTTAAATCCATTGATCTTCTACTACCCTAAATTACTAATGTAATATTCTACATTCTACATGGACGATAACCTGAAGAGCCTGGTAGTAGGAAGATACATCGTGTCGATATGAAGCTACCAGCTTAGGGGGTAGCGCCGGGGGCGGGATTCGAACCCGCGCGGGTTGTTCACCCACCGGCTCTCAAGGCCGGCCCCTTAGACCGCTCGGGCACCCCGGCACCTCCTAGTTATTCTTCCCTAACTCCTCTTAAATTTCTTAAGCTTAGCTTGAGCTAGAATCTTAACGATCTCGGTAGCTACCCTAGCTACCTCCTCCTCTCCGAGGAGGGAGGTGTTTATAATTACATCAAATACATCTAATTTATCTACGTCTATCGAGTAATACCTCATATATCTTATCTTCTCGGACTCCTCCCTCACTTTAATCTCATGTAGAGACTCCTCAAAGCTTTTTCGATCTCTTCTCGCTACCCTATCTGCTCTAACTTCTAGAGGTGCGTATGTTAGGATCTTCACGTGTGCTAGGTCTTTCACTATCCACGCTGTTATGTGGCCGTCGAGAACTACACAACCTTTCTTAGCTTCCTCTATAGCAGCCGCATCTATCAGTCGGTCAATGCTCGGATCTTCCTCAGCTACCCTACTGAACTCCTCCAGGCTTAGGTTCCTCGACCTAGCTAAGTCCCTGAATATCTGCCCCATAGATACGTATCTCAAGTTAAGGGTTTCAGCAAGTCTTCTAGCTAGAGAAGTCTTCCCACTACCCGGCTTACCACTCACAGCTACTACGAGACCGAGCTCACAAAAATTCTCCAAGACTACTTAATCACCCTATTCCACGTAGGACTACCTTATATGCTAGAACAAGACATGATGGGCAGAGAGTCCCACCATATGGCCTCTCAGGTCTCTTCTCCGTCTTAGCGCCGTGCCTTATCAACCTAAGGTCTCTGGGGACTCCTCCCAGGGGTTTACCGCAGATCGAGCAGTGAGCCACGTATGAGTAACTCCTATCATAGAATACTCTCGACTCACCACTAGGCACTCTCTTATGGACCCTCCTCTGAGATCTCGATCTAAGTGCTGGTCTTACCAGAGACCTCACCCACTACCAAGAAATCAGGAACCTAAAAGCTTTACGTTTCCCTAGATATGGCACGTAACACACAGCGTGTCTAGATGCCTCGGTGTTCCTAGGCTGGACGTAGCGCTCTCCCACAATAACTACTAATCTTGGTTGCTGGGAACGGTAGTGACCTACAGTCCCCGACCGTACTTAAGAACTACCTCCCATGCAAGCTTAATAAGCAGTACCTATCTTCGATTAGTGGGTAAGGGTACGTGGTCATCTACCAGGGGAATGACTCGAAGAAGATAACTGGTGGTGTGAGGAGGGCTAATAGAAAGAAAAGGAAGTACGAGCTGGGAGGCTATCCAACTCTAACTAAGATCGGAGAAAAAGATCTGAGAATAAAGGAGAGGGTGAGGGGTGGCAACATAATCGTTCGTGCTAAGGCAGTTGCTTACGCCAACATCTACGATCCTGGATCTAAAACCTACAGAAAGGTGAAGATCTCCCGCATAGTTGAAAACAGCGCTAACAGGGAGTACGTAAGGCTTGGGATAATCACGAAAGGTGCTATCATAGAGACCGAACTCGGGTTAGCACGTGTAACGTCGAGACCATCTAGAGACGGGGTAGTTAACGCGGTCCTCATCGGTAGTGGGTAAACTTAATGTCAGCTAAAGAAGTCAGAGTGTGGTTGAACTATTTCGACCAAAGCATAAGCCGGAAGTACGGTAGGAAACTACCAAAGAAGCTTACTGTCCCTGACCCAAAGATAGCTGAGGTATTGAGAGCTTGTGAAGCATTGAAGTACGAGTGTGAAGTTGAGGAAAAGAAGTACCCTAGAACCTGGTACAAACCTTCAGCTATAGTAATAGTGAAAACTTCAGACATTATCAGTAAGTACGAGATAGTCAAGCAGATAGGGAAGAAACTCGTTGAGTTAAGGAGTCAGCAGACACAAAGCTTGAAGAGCTCGTTAACTAAGCAGTAGGATAAGGCATGTTATCCCTCACATTAAATAACCTCTAGCTCCACTGGAGCTCAGGTTATTTGTGAAAGGAGTGTGTTTACTAGATCCTCCGGTTTCATACTATCATAATACCTCTTGAGGTCAGCTACGTATACTTTCCCTTTGTAGAGGAATCGCACGACATCCTTATCCTTGAACCTGTAGACATCTAACACCCTAATACCTACCTTCCTCAGGACCTCTTCATACTCTCCTCTCACTGCTGAACCCTCAATACAACTAAGCTTCCAGGAAATTAAGCTGTTCTCGCGATGTTCACATCTAGATCTGGAGGAGCTTCGTAGATGTAGATAAATATTGTTTAGTATAGTATTTTTTGAGGTTGTTTATAGTTGTTGGGGTGTTTGGGGTGGTGTCGCGGAGGTATTTCGGTGTTTTGGTGTTGGGTTTGGTGATGGTTAGTGTTATCGCTATGGTTGCTTACTATGATTACTGGAGGAGGAATAGGGATAGTGACAGGGATGGAATTAAGGATATAGATGAGATAGAGAAATACCATACAAATCCTCTAAAGCCAAACCCCAATGTTAAGAATGCTGTTGATCTAAATTTGGAAAAATATATTGATGTTGTCAAGCCTCTGGATGAAGATGGAATTCAGGATATTAATGAAAAGCAATTTATAGAGCTTATGAAAAAGAGCAAGGATATTTTAGATGTCAATACTTTTATCAATTATTTGAAAGAAAAAGCTATTGATGGTAAAATAACCAATGATGAATTAGTTTATTCGAATAACTTTGCCAAATTAGTTAAGGGACTTTATGATGAGATATCCAACTTTTATTTCACTAATATGTATGGCCATAAAATCTACATTAATTATAAAACTGATGTTATTGATTATGCCTCTAGTTTAGGATTGAGGTTAAATTTTGATAGGGAAATAGCTAGCAATTCAACAGTAAGGGCAATAGCTTACTATGGAATTGCGGTAAAGAAGGGTGATTTGCCGGAGGATATAGAAGCTGTTTATTTGTTGACTAGGGGCACTCAAATAGAGAAATATGGTAACAATTTGGTTGATTTTGAGCCTATTGTAATAAGGGATGCTTATGATAAAATTATTGTAATAGAAAGCTATGATAGGGCAAGAGATACATGGATGATTGCCTACTTAATAAAGCAAAGGCCAGATATAATAGAGCAGCCTAAGAAATTTGAGTGGGTAAATAGGATGATTCAGCAAATAGCTTTTCAAATGTTTAATGATCCATTTAGACCTTCGCACTATGATAATAAGAATTACTATCCCACTGATAGTGATGTTTGGGAAGTTATATTGGGATTCTATGATTATATGGATAAATTGCCATCAAAGATGGAAAGGGATAATTTGCCTGTATTCTTCCATTATTGGGATTCTGATTTGCTTAAAAATGAAATACCTGATAAGTTAAATAGAACCATGGCACTGTTTTATTTAGCAAGTTTTCCATATGGTGCTTTTGATAGAGATAAGTATGAAATCATAGAAGGAATGAATGCATACAAGCTTTTTGTAAGAAGATTGCCTGAAATGTATGATTGGGTAGTAAGTGCATGGAAGAATAGAGATTCGGAAGAGTATTATTATGCTATGGTAGCATATAAAATGTGGTTGCAGGATAGACGTGCTAATGGTCTTAGTAATGTGGTTGAGCAGTTCTCAGGAGTTTGGCCTTTTGAGGAAGAGGGAACAATAGATGATTTCTTGAACAAAAACTTCTTTGCATGGAAGTTTGCGAAGTTTCCTTATGCTTATTTGCGTGGCAGAGCTTATTGGGCGGATGGATCAATACCTACTTATGGAGAATGGGACATGTATAGATATGAACTGCCGTTGGCATATAAATCGGTTGGAATACCTTTTGGTATGATGTATGCCACCGGAACAAGTCGAAATTTTGGTGGGCCCGGAAACCCCACAGCAGCAGAATACGTAATTCGTGGAATACCACAAGAAGTGATAGACTCACTGCTATCTCAAAAGAATTTGGGTAGAATAGCAGTTGGCTATGGAAATGGAATATCTCTGTTGTCAGCTATTGATGGTGTGGAGAAGGATTCTGGCTTTGTGATATACGATGTCATAAGAAAGACTGAAATTTACCTTTGGAAGAAGTAGTTAAAGAAAGTTAAGACTAGTTCAAAAACATTCTTTTACTTTCGGCTTATTTTATCTCCATGATTCCACTTTCAAGAACTCACACCCAGGAAGATCACACAAGTATGAGGTATAGCCGACATCTACAATCCCCCACTACCTACACACCTACCCAGAATACCTCCACCATATACTCTACCGTAGCAACAACTATCTGGACTACCTGAGAAATCGAGAAGACATGCATCTCTAGATATATCCTATTTGTTTAATCTTCACCCTAACCCTCAGTATGGATACCTAGAGACTCGCAGAGCTTGATATAGATATTGCTGGGCCCTAGAGGTCCTTATATAGCTGAGTAGAACCTCGCGTGCTAGCTGATCTCCTCCCCTTCCTGGGAAGTGAGACTCTCGGTTGTGGATTAAATAAAGAAGCATACTTTGAGCTTAGGAGCCCTTCACCCTCTATGTGGTGGGCCCGGGGGGACTTGAACCCCCGACCTACGGGTCTCTCCAAGTCATCCCGAAAGGTCCTAAGACCCGGACTGGAGCTTCGGCCTTCATCCGCCGCTCTGCCTGGCTGAGCTACGGGCCCTCCATAAAACACTTACCGACTAGAAGTTTTTAAGCGTGAGTTAGGATGTGTTAGCTACAGCATATAGCGTTGATACTCCCGCGATTAAAAGCTCTATCTTCTAGGGTAGCGAGGGGTTGGGTGGTGAAGCTCCTGGGAGAGTTTCAAACATCGTGAAATGCGTGTCTGGATAGCTACTCCTCTTTCTCTTCTTTAGTTGATGGGGCCTGCTTCATGTATTTACTGAGGGTGTTTCTCAGCTCCTCAAGCTGCTTCTTAAGTATCTCCTCCATCTTCTCTAAGCTTGTTAATCTTATCTCAAGCTCCTCCTTCTTATTCTCGAGGTCCTTGATGGCTTCATCTCTAGCTACGCGAACGAGTACGTGGCCAGTACTTCTGTAGACTGTAGCGTCTCCTGGAAGTTCTTTAAGTATTCCTAGGGCTCTCTCCATCTCCCTTATATAGGATATCACCGTCCCTTTCTGAGTCATTACTGACGCTAGCTGGGTTTCTACTTCCTGGTACTTCGCCAAAGCTTTCTCTACTTCAGGAGGTAACCTCTGCACATTCACACCAAGCTACATGCTTATTAGAAAAAATAAGCTCAAGCATGTTACTAAAGGGTAGTACCTCGCAATCTCTCACCATGTTTTAATTTACGGGTTCCTAGGTGAGCCGCTCTGTGAGTGTGGAACCGAAGTTTATGTACTCTACAGGTAGAGCCGTAATTCTTTAAGTGTTGAGGTCATTTGCTCTAGATTTTATAAGGGTTCTGTATTGAGACCTGTTCTGGTGTGGTGATGGATAAGGACAGGTTAGTTGTGTTTATAGGGTTCAACCCTAGGTCGTACCAGAACCTGGGGAGGCTTAGTTTATTGATAGAGAAGATGAAGAAGTACTATGAGATATCCTTAGTTTACGTACCTGACGATGTAAGTGATGAGCTACCATATATAAAGGTAGAGCCAGCTAGAGCTGAGGCGGGTAGGGATTCCGTCAAGGAAATAGACTTGCGGTCAGCAACCGAGATATAGATTTAAATGTCTATTGCTTGAGTATATCTTGGTGTGAGAATGCCTGAAAGTCTGGCTACAGCTATAGTGTTACTGAATACGGATATAGGAGCGGAGGACGAGGTCCTGGAACAGCTCTCCACAATAGATGGAGTTGTTGAAGCGAGTGTAGTGTACGGTGTCTACGATATAGTGGTTAAAGTTAGAGCAAGAACTATCGAGGAATTAAAGGACGTGATAACTAATAAGATTAGGAAGCTACCTAAGGTTAAGTCTACCCTCACAATGGTGGTTGTTGAAGGTAAGACATTCGAAAGGAAATAGTTTGAAGGTTGCTATAGGTATAGATAGTGCGGACTCCCTCTACGGTGGCTGCACAACACACGCGTTGTACAGGATATTTAAGAGGTTATATGTGAAGGGCTTTATAGATAGGCTCCTGGATTATCCACTACTTATTAGACTAAACCCGGCCGTACCAGGTAAGACACGGGGTAACGGTGCAGTAGCGTTAAAGCTGGAGGTCAGTGAGAATGTAGCCCCGGACCTCCTAATCGAGGAGGTTACGGATGAAGTTACGAGCTATGTCTCCAGAGCTTTGGGTGATGTTTCTAAGGTCGGTGTAGCGATAGTTTTCGGGGATCCCGATAACATACTCTACGATATATACCTTAAGGCGTTGACGGACTTCGTCCACTTAGATTATGTGAAGGCCGTCATAGACCGTGTCAAGGGTGTGATGCTACCGTTAGGGTTGAGTAGAGGATGTGTGGGAGCTTTAGCGGCAATAGGATGGCGTGGTACGAGATGTACGTATGAGTTGTTAGTGTATAGACACCCTCTCAATGCCGGGAAGACTGAGAGATCCGTGGATGTTGAGAGGTTAAGATCCCTCGACCTAATACCCGAGTACACTACTTTCTGTAGTTATGATCATGAGAATGAGAGGGATGTATCTGTCCCTAAAGGACCTGACCCCATACTACTAGGCATACGCGGCCTCGACCCCGAGAAGCTTGTGGGTACATTAAGCTACCTACGTTTTAAGGAGCCTATAGAGGGTTGGATTATTTTTAAAACGAATCAAGCAACAGGAGACCACATGATTCCGAGAGCGTCCGTAGAGCTCAAGCCTTTTAGAACTGGTTGTGTCGCTGGGAGGGTTGAGGAAGTCTCAGTGATGGTTGGTGGGGATGTCCTGCTCTCAGTTGATGATGGTTATGGGAGGCTTAGAGTAGTAGTATTTAAAGAGACTGGGCTAACTCGGTATGCTAGTTTACTGAGGCGAGGTGATGTAGTTAGATTTTGTGGTGTGGTGAAAGCTTGGAGTAGCCTGGAACCGGTCCTTCACGTCGAGTATATTGAGATATTGGATCTAGCAACCAGCTACTTAAGGATGAACCCTAAGTGCCCTAAGTGTGGTAAGAGAATGAAGTCTGCTGGTAAGGGGAAGGGATATAAATGCCCTTCATGTGGTTTCAGATCCTCGAATCTAACCCCGGAGACCCGGATCCTACCGCGGGAGCTGTCTCCAGGCGTTTACCTACCTAGCTGCGGGTCAGCAAAGCACTTAAGTATTCCGGAGCAGCTACCTATAGCTGGGGTTGACTGCGTATTTAGGGAACCGAGGCACGTATCAGATTTTTATGGTCTTTAGAGTTGGAGGTAGCTATCGACGTGGGTTACTTATAGGTAACTAACATTATATTAACTGTATAAGTAAAATTAGTTAGAAATAATAACAATTTTAAATACTCAGTCCAAGCTTTGCGTGGGTAGTAAGTGGGTTTAATTGCTGAGCGTAGTTTGATTGAGTTAAGATTCCATGGTAGGGGAGGGCAGGGAGCCGTCACCGCCGCACACATTACTGTAGACTCCGCAGTCAGGGACGGCTTCTGGGGGACGGCTTTCCCTTTCTTTGGAGCTGAAAGACGTGGTGCGCCTGTCGCTGCTTTCGCTAGGTTGAGTCGTGGTAGGGTTATGACTAGGTCTATGGTTCGAAATCCTGACGTGGTAGTTGTTCTAGATCCATCGATAATGAGCTACGTTAATGTGTTTGATGGCTTAAAAGATCGTGGTATTGTAGTGATAAACTCTCCTACGAGACCTAACATCTCTAGGGAGGTGAAGCTGTACACAGTAAACGCTACTAGGATTGCCCTAGACCTGGGGCTGGTCCTCGCAGGATGGCCCCTAGTTAACATAGCAATGGTCGGCGCACTGTCCCGGGTTTTAGGTATAAGGCTCGACAGCGTCTTGGAGTCCATTAGAAATATGCTGTCAGGACGTATGGCAGAGCTTAATGTTACAGCAGCGGAGAGAGCATACCATGAGGTGAGTGAGATTGGAGGTGGGTAACCCCCTCCTACCTCTCTCTAGACCTAAGATCGGGGTTCAGGGAGCTACAGGTAGCTGGAGATTTAGAAAACCTGAGATAGATCAAGGAAAATGTATTGGGTGTGGAATCTGCTGGCTCTACTGCCCGGATAGCGTTATCGATGTTGAAGATGTGGGTGGTAGGTTCAAGGTGAGAGTAGACTACGTATACTGTAAGGGTTGTGGTGTATGTGCCTCAGTCTGTCCAACTAAAGCTATCAGGATGGTTAGTGAGGTGTGATTATGGTAAAGCTTACCTTAACAGGTAACCACTGCGTAGCTTACGCAGTTAAGCTCTCCAGGGTGAAGGTAGTCTCAGCATACCCGATAACTCCTCAAACAACCATAGTCGAGAAACTCTCTGAGATGGTTGATTCGGGGGATGCTGATATTAAGATGATAAGAGTAGAGTCTGAGCACTCAGCCCTCTCAGCTGTCTACGGAGCTGCGACAGCAGGGGTGAGAGCGTTCACAGCTACATCATCACACGGTCTTCTATATATGCATGAGATGGTTTGGTGGACGGCCCAGGCCAGGGTACCCCTAGTTATGGCTGTAGTCACGAGGACTATAGGTCCTCCGTGGAATATATGGACGGATCATCACGACATAATGGGTCAGAGAGATACTGGGTGGTTGATAGTTATGGCGGAGACCAATCAGGAGGTATTAGATGAGACCATAAAGCTCTTCAGAATAACTGAGGACCCCAGGGTCTTCCTACCTGGGATGGTGGGGCTCGACGCGTTCATTCTTAGTCACACCGTCGAACCTGTGGAGGTGCCGGAGCAGGAGGTGGTCGACTCGTTCTTACCTGAGAGGAGACAACCCTACACCATAAGGTTCGGGGACCCGCTAATCATGGGTAACATCCCGTCGGACCTACTACTAAATGCTAAGATGCGTTGGGATGTTCACGAAGCTTTGGGGAGGTCTACCCAGGTCATCGATGAAGTTGACCGCGAGTGGGGGAAGCTCACCGGTAGGTATTATGGGGGGTTAGTTGAGTGTTATAGATGTGAGGACGCTGACTTCCTGTTTATTGGGGCAGGTGCGTGGGTCGGTGATATGAGGCTAGCTATAGATAAACTTCGGGACATGGGCTACAGGTTCGGGGTTCTTAAGGTTAGGTACATAAGACCGTTCCCAGGAGCTAGGATACTGGAGATAGCTAGAGGAAAGAAGGGTGTGGTAGTTCTAGACAGATCTATCTCCGCTGGGTCTGCGGGACCTATCTTCCTAGACCTAGCAGCATACTTCCAAGGAAAGAACGTCACTATCCCGATTAAGAATGTGGTAGCTGGGTTAGCAGGCTTCGACGTGAATTACGAGGATTTCGTTAAGATAGGTGAGAGGTTCGTGAATGAGGTATCGGAGGTGGGTTGGGTGGAGAACCATCTAGAGTTTTACCCGTTAAGGTGATGGTGATGCCGTTGACTATAAGGGATCTACCTAGAGAGAAGTATGTCCTACCAGGTAATGCTGCCTGCCCGGGCTGTCCAGAGACTATGGGTTTGAGATATGTTGGTATGGCCTTGGGTAGGAGGGCCATATTAGTTATACCTGCTGGCTGTACATCTATAATTCAAGGTCTGCATCCCGGCTCAGGACTCTCGTTCCCGATAATAAACGTGGCCTTCGCGTCCTCCGATGCTGTTGCTGAGGGGGTTGCTGTAGCGAAGGAGTTGCTGGGTGAGGACGGGGTTGTAGTTGTCTGGGCTGGGGATGGTGCTACGGCTGACATAGGTTTCGCAACTCTCTCCGGGGCAGCGGAGAGGAATGGTAACATAATCCATGTATGTGTAGATAACGAGGCCTACATGAATACGGGAATACAGAGATCATCCCTAACACCTAAAGGAGCTTGGACCACAACTACGTGGAGGGGGAAGACTGAGTCTAAGAAGAATATGCCGTTAATAATGATGTCCCACGGTATTCCATATGTTGCTACAGCTAGTGTAGCATATCCACTAGACTTCATAGAGAAATTACGTAAAGCAGCCTCTATGAGGGGGTTCAAATACATACATCTACATGCCCCGTGTCCAGTTGGATGGAGGTTCGACCCGTCAGAAACTGTTGAGATGGCTAGGTTAGCTATTGAGACGGGGATGTGGGTTCTACTGGAGGCTGAGAAAGGCAAGATCACTATATCCCCACCTAGTAGACCATACATTGATAAGAGTAGGAGGAAGCCTATAGTTGAGTATCTAAAGAGGCAGGGACGTTTCAGAGAGATATCTGAGGAACTAGTTAGGGAAATAGAGAAGGAGGTGGATGAGTACTGGTCAACGATATTGAAACTATCTAGCTAGTAGATTCAGCAACGCGATAGACATTATGAATATGATGGATACTATCACCAACTGCTTAGGAGTTATTTCAAGTACTGACTCTGCTTCCTCAAAGAACCGCACAAGCCCTGCAGCAGGAGATATCGGAGCTTCTTTTCTTTTCCTACTCCTACTAGACAGCGTCTAACACCAACACATCTCAGCTTTACTTAAATATAAATACATACTCCCACAGCTAACACTCGGGAACGTGATGCTGACAATAAAAGAAGCTCAGAAACTGATGCATCAGATGTTCTTTAAGAGAGACTCAGAGAGAGGTGTTTACGCAACGTTTACCTGGCTAGTCGAAGAAGTAGGTGAACTTGCTAACGCCATACTCAATAACGACACAGAAAACATTGAAGAAGAGATAGCCGATGTTATAGCATGGACATTATCACTAGCTAACCTACTAGGTATAGATGCTGAAAAAGCTTTTAGAAAGAAATATGGTGATGTTTAAACTAGTGGGATACTATTCCCACTCCACACGCAAAGAAGGGGTCAGAGCTCACACATCTGTAGGACACCCTTATTTTTCCTCTGAATAATGACAGCATCTTTCTGTTAACTTATATGTGATTTAAGTAATTGATTGAGACTGCAATATGGGATATTACTCTTAATATAATGCTTTAGAAAGTATTATAAACTAGTTTGTATAAAGTACGTTACTGGTCATCAACTTAAATATGATCTTACGGAAACATAATGTCTGCAAGAATCTAGAATGGAAAAGGAGGGGTCTCCGCTGTCATGAGTTTAAGTGGGAATGTAGTGGGCTCGACTCGCAAAGAAGGGATTCCATTAACTAGTCAAGCTGAGAGATTAATTGTATTCCTTCACAGTTGGAAGCTTATCTTCAATAGTGGGAAGTAAGTGAAATCCAGGTCTAACATGTTCCTCGGGTTTCTGTGGACTCTATATGTTTAATCATTTTGTGGTTTTATGATTCCCTCCTTAATTAACTCCCTGAGAGCTTTCCTGAGAGCTCTCCGCACCTTCAATCTCTTTAGTGGTGAGCCATACAACATGTTCGCAACCTCTCTAATGGAGTACCCTCTCCCCAGGAGTTCAAGTATTTTGAGATCCTCTTCGTTTAATCTGTCTCTTATATATCTCAGCCCTATCCTAGCTATATCGGATGGAGCTATCCCGTAATACATATCATCACTCCTAAGCTTATCAAATCTTTGAGTTACCTCAAGTTTTATTATTGATACGACATCATCCTGGCGTAGCCCATTATATACCCTCCTCAACTCTTTGAGGAGTTCACTGACGTTATTGAAGCCGTCAAGCTTAGCATCATCATCAGTTAACTCCCTCACCTTCTTATACTCAACACCAACTATCTTAGCCTTAGCTATAGGCTTACCACCACTATGTATTATTACTTCATCATGTTTAGGGATTACATAACCTAACCTTATAGTTGCCTTCTTCACACCGTTTAGCAATAGCTCAGCATACTTTTTACTCAGCATTAGATGTCTCCTAAGAAATACCTTACCTCTAGTCATCAACCCACCCCATGAAATCAATTTAATTACGGTAGTTAAGCATTACAACTGAAAGTCTCGTCCTTTAGGGCAGGGAGGAGGTCAGCTCAAGATAAGGAGGTCCGCTGTTAGCTTTATTAGTAGCTTAGAACAGCTAAAACATTATTATCTTCAGAAACACTTCAGCGTCGGTGGTCGGAGCCGGCTGGCGGCTACGGAGAGCTGAGGAAACACCGCCCTCCACACGGCACGGAGGCTCCGCAAGGAGCGCGGGGAGACCCGCGGCAACGGCACAGAAACGACACGGCCACCCCTAGATGTCGATGATGCGGTGAGGACTCCCCGGTAACGGGGGGTCAGTAACCCGCGGAGTATGGGGGTGGATGCGATGAAACGGCCGTCCCTCCGGGAGCAAGGCCGAGCAGCACCGATGAGTAGCCGTGTGAGGTGCGGGTAGGCCGCACAGTCTAATGCCGCCGTAGTACAGAAGGCGGGTTATAGCCGGCACCGACCACCAACTTCATTAAGGTGTAACGGGGTGTAGGGGTGTACGTACTTCATAAAATACTATTCATAAATTCCTTCACCTAATTAACCTAATCCTCAAGTGAAGCTTTCAGTATGTAAGTATGTAAGCTAGAGGTGTTTATGGTGCGGTTCTTTTACGTAGGTTTACCCAGGGTTCGTGGCAGATCCTCTCCCATAGGTTTTTTACTATACTCATGTTTCGCCTCGACTTAATTAATTGCCTTATAACAAGTTTAACGTCTTCAACATTCTCGACCAGCTCCCCTTTAATTAAGAGGACGTCATCATCGTATCCACATGTAATGTATCTGATAACCTCCAGGAGGTCTCCTAATGTGCTTAGCTCTACAGCTAGGTAGCCTAAGCTCCTAAACATGTTGATAGATGGGTTATTTGCCTTTCTAGTTGTCGCTATGAAGTATCTAACACCATCCTGGCTCAATAATTCTTCAATAGAAGAAACTATAACTTTACCGTAGCCTAACCCCCTAAAAACATCCTTCACAACTACGTAGTATATGACGCCTAGGGGTTGAGGTTCGATTGTGACCTTATAGTATAACCCGGAACCAACACTTTCTTCACCTACCTTGACTATAACGGCTTTACATATACCAGCCTCTAGGCAAGATCTAGCGTAGTACCCATGAAACCAAGACATACTTAAAGAAACTAATTCTTCTACGGTTGTTACACATTCCACACCACAAGTCTCAACTACTATCGTCATGATGCTTACTCCACTAGGTTGGTTAGAGATATCATCTAATTTAACGTTTATCTGAAGCCAGACATTCCACAAATTCTCTTATTATATGTGAGTAAAACTCTTTGAATTGTGTTGAATTTGTAGTAATTTTAGTATCATCCTTAAGTAATGTAAACACCTGACCTGCTCTATTCTTCAAGTCGTCGCAAGCCATTACAGCTAACTCCGAGTTAAGCTCATCGTAAGATCCTTTGTTGACTACTAGTAGCATATGTTTAACGAAGCACTTAAACGTTCTAAGAGGATCAGCTGTCTCCACATGTTTTACGTGTTTCAATATGTAGTTGCTGGTCATGTTGATTACCTCCTGCTTCTTCAAGTTTGCTAGCTCAACAAGCTTCATTAAGGAGTTAACTATTTTCTCGTTGAACTGATTAACAGTAGGAATAAAGACGTCTTTATCTGAATGATACACGGGCTTAATGGCATGTAAGTTATGTAAGACTATTGTGGGTACGGCTACCTCTAAAACCGAAAGAGCGTCTGTGTAAGCTATACCGGTATCTGACTCTACGGTGCTAAGAGCTATATAACTCCCTATTCTTTCGTCTAACCCGATATAGCTCAACTCAACAGGTTCCGTAAAAGCTGTGTCTATAACTACGAATAGAAGATTATCGTCAAAGACTTCCTTATACCTACTAAAATATGTTCTCGACCCATAAGCCCAGTAAAGCATAGGTTCCTCCGGGTCACCATATTCTTCAGCTGTAAAACTCATTATCCTAACAGAATACGAGCTCTTCTCACTCAATCTTTTAGCTAGCTTCAATAGGACTAGAAGCCCATTAACATCGTCTCTAAACCCATTTAACCACCTGTCATGATGAGCAGCTAGAGTAATCTTAGGGTTTTCTCCACATGTTGCTTCAAGGTTGTAACCTACGCTTAAGGTTTTGTTAGTTTTCACTTCAATATCTATTAACTTCCCCTGCAGTTCCTTAAGCTTCAACCCTACGTCTAGGGGTACGTGAACACCTAAGACATCATCTTTAACTCTAGACTTCATGGAGTAACTTAACTCACCAGTTAATACGATTCTTCTCTTCTTAACGTCAGGGTAGCTATCATAGAAAATAACTGCTTTATATCCTTCTCTACCTGCTTTTCCGTGGACTATCCACATGTTGTCAGGGTCTCCTGTAGTAGGGGTCAGTAAAAATTCTCTACCTAAAATCCCACTCACATAGGCCGACCTTTGAGGTGGTTGTGCTGTACACGGTATCGATCCGTTTATTAAACACTCAACCTCATTCCACGAGACAACTTCAACTGGATGTAGCTTAACAGTGAAGCCTAAGCTACTTAAATAATCACGTAAGCTCCTAACTAGGTTAAGCTCAGCTTTAGACCCAGCAACCACATCCATAAAATCACCTGAGAGGATAGGGGTTACGACTAAATAAAGTATTAAAGAGCTCAGTAACCGAATGTCCTCTCATAAGGGTGGGAGAAGTCGATACTACTCTCATATACCGCTTTTAAAGCCATTTTAGCTAGTAAGATATATGGGGGCCGTAGTTTAGCTTGGTAGAATGCGGGGCTTGGGCCCCCGTGGTCCGGGGTTCAAATCCCCGCGGCCCCACCACTAGTAGGGAGGGTTAGAACTGTGGTTTGTATTTATGGTTTTAACTAAAGTTAATAGTGTGATCGAGGCATGGCTACAGAGGTTGCTGACGTTCCTGCCTACATAGTTCTCACTGTTCTTGGATTGGTGATGAGCTTTTGGGGGTCGCAGATCGCGAGGTTTCTATCATCGATAACGTTTGCTTCCTTCCTGGGATATACTTTATGGGTTTATAGCTATGGTTTGTGGAGGAGTACGGCTTTATCAGCTCTACTAATGTTTGTAGCTGTAATTATAGGCTTAGCTACGGGTTTTATTTTGTTTAGATTAGCTATCTCGATGGTCTCTGCTTACTTAATAGCTGGCTTACTTAGTCCTGGGAGGTGGGAGGCTCTCTTCTTACTTCTCTTCATAATATTCACCGCAATAATTTATGTTTTAAGTAGGCACTTCATCTCACTGTTCTTCGCGTTAGCGGGCTCGACTATGGTATTTAAGGGCTTAACATCACTAGGTCTTGATATGAGGGTGGTTCTAGTGATATGTGTTATATTGCTTGTGTTAGGCTACTATAATCAGGTTAGACATAAATCATGATGTTAGGGTGTAGGTGTAGGTATCTATGCATATACCTGTAGCACACCTACCGATACCCGGAGTCAACAACCCGGTAGTCATGGTTAACGTGGATGAAATAAGAGTGGATGTGTATGTGGAGGTAGTCCTACTAGGTGGGAGAGACCGGATTGAAGTCCCAGGGGTTCTAGGTGAGTACCTGCTAATGTTTAAGAAGTCCCTGGAGAAGCTCCTTGCACGAAGTTTTTCATTGATATGTTACGGTAGCTCAGACTACGATGTCCTCGCATATACTGTAGCCACAAACAAGATCTTGAAGGAGCTTTCAGGTTCCTTATCTGAGGATGAGTTACGAATAGCTTCGTCAATAGATTTAGAGATGGGTCTTCCGGGTTATGTATCAGCATCTAGGTACTCTCCAGTACTAGCATCACACTATGCGTGGAGGTATGGGGAGCCTCTCGTAGACCTCGGTCTAGAAACAGTTTTCAAGTTAAGGTCCTTCAAAGCTGTTGGCGAGCTGGATCAACCATTTCTGGATGTTAGTAAAGAAGCTATATCACACCTAGCAGGAAGATCCTCAGTATTACTAGCGAGGGCCATCACAGAAGGTGATGTGGGAACTATTAGACAGATAGTGAGGTTTGTTAACGGGTTATGGCACTCTGTTTACGGGTTGAAGGTACCTTGCGGTGAGAGTACGTCACTCTACGTACCGGGGCTGAGTAAAGTTTACTGTGCCGAACTAGAGGTCAGTCCCAGAACTTCCTAGTCTTAACGAACTGCTTCTCGAGCTCGTAGAGCTTTAAGTAGAAGTCCTCACCATCATATCGAAGAGCCTTCTTAGCTGTCTCAGGTCCGACACCGTAGGCTGTGAGAGCTTCAACAGCTTTCCTACCGTAATCCAGGACCAGTACAGCACTATCCATCAACTTCTCAAAAACCTCTAGCTCGTCGTTGTTAAGTCTGAACTTATAGTTCTTCCCTAGTCTTATGGCCTTCCTAGCTATCTTAACTATCTCATCACTAACTACCTTACTTACCCCGACTAGACCATATCCACAACGTTTGCAGTTTATCCTATCCTCAAGTTCTCTGACTTTCGAAACCCAGCTATGTCCGCAGTGAAGACATATTAAGAGAACCTCCTTTTCAAGTATCCTCCTACGCACTATCTCAGCAACTAAGCTCCTCGGTATAGTACCTCCTTTAACCCTCTCATATACCCTAACATCTTTAAGTCCCTCAATAGCTATGGGTGACGGCTTAATTCCAATCACTGAAACTATCCTAGTCCTACCTTCCCTAACCCTCCTCACAAGATCAGCAACCACGTCAGGGTCTACATAGCGGGTAAAGCCCTCCTTTATAGCTTCCTCAACAACTATCTCATCATTACGTATCCCAAGTATGATCGTTTTAACTACTCTGGGTTCTACTTCCCTAGGTATTATCCCCAATCTCCTACCTACGTTAAATAGAAGTAAGTCGAAGAGTCTAGACCTCTTCATACCATCCGCAAGATCCTCCAGGGGGTTCGCACTCCTAAAGATATTGGAGACCTCCTCTAGGACCTCGTATGGAGGTAATCTATACGGTATCTCGATAATGACCCTGTACGGGTCTGCCTTATAGGCGGGGTTTATTCCGTACCTCATGCTTAGCCGGTGTAGTAGTAGAAGTGCTAGACCTCTATTGCCCTTCGTACCTAAGCAACTCGATAAGATAAGTAAGGGTCTATCACCATCCACATACTCAACAACTATGAGACTGTCTGAAGGTATTGGGTAGCCACCACGTTTATGTTCCGCTACCACCTTCTCCACATAGTCTCTGGCCTCCTCACTCATAAACGAAGCGTATTGGGGAGGTACTTTACCGATAATACTTACAGCTCGAAGAGTACCGCACACCTCTCTGGAGACCTTATAATCTACAGGGATAGTTTCACCAATCCATGAAGGGATGAGGGCCTCACCCTCAGTTAGCTCTTCAACATATACGTTGCTGTTATCCGGATCTACACTAACCACCTTCCACAGCCTCCCACCTAGTACCAGTTTAGCACCTTCCTCTAACTCAGCAACGAATTCCTCGTCGAGGCTCCCGATAGTTCTCCTAGTTAATGTATCGACAACATCATATGACGCCGTATCAACTATGGTTGTAGTAGTCATGTAGTATATCCTTCCTTTCGGGGTACTCCTCAGCTTACCGCCTCCGTAGACCTTAACATACCCGAACTCAACGGCTTTATTCACTAACTTGTTGAATTCCTCAGGTGATAGCTCTGCGAAGGGGTAGGACCTAGAGACAACTCTATATGCCTTCTCTAAGTCGTACTCACCTTCCAGGGCCATCCCCACTAGGGTATGAATCAATACGTCGTAGGGGTTCTTATATGGTTTAGCCCTCTCTATGAGTCCGGTAGTAGCTCTCCTAATTATGACAGCTGACTCAACTATGTCATCTAGGGAGGCATCGCAGACAATATAACCAAGTGCTTTCCTCCCAGGACCGTGGCGCGCTCTTCCAACTCTCTGCACAAGTTTAGAGACCTGTCTAGGTGATGATATCTGAATTACAGCATCTACATGACCTATGTCTATTCCGAGCTCGAGACTTGAAGTAGCTACAACACATGAGAGGCTCCCCTCTTTAAGTAGTTTCTCAGCTTCCTCACGCTCATCTCTCGATAAGCTACCGTGATGTACCCTAACACTTAAGCCTAGTTCAGCAAGTTTTCTACCGATGAGCTCGGCCTCGTCCCGGGTGTTCGTGAAGACAATAGAACTCCCATGTCTTCTCACTAGCTCCGCCACAGTCTCAATCTTCTTCGACGGGTCTAGAGCATTATAGTTTGCTATTAGATGTATCTCCATGTCTCTCACACCCTCAACCACCACCTCCTCAACGTGACGTCCGTAGGCTAGGAACCTCTTAGCTGTCTCTACATTACCTATGCTAGCCGAGAGGCCTATCCTCTGGAAACTACCAGCTATTTCTACAAGTCTTTCTAGGTTAACTGCTACCTGAGACCCTCTCTTACTTTCTAGAAGTTCATGTAGCTCATCTACTATTACCCACCTAACGTTCTTTAATGCTTCTCTCAGCTTAGGGCTAACCAATATGTACGCGAAGGTTTCGGGGGTAGTTATCAATATGTGAGGAGGTCTCAAGCTCGATGCCCTCCTTAGAGAAGCCGGCGTATCACCGTGTCTTACAGCTACCTCAATACCTAACCTACTAGATATGGTCTCCACCCTCCTCATTATGTCTCGATTAAGGGCTCTAAGCGGGGTAATGTAAATTACAGAAATTCTTTTAAGGTAATTAAGCCGTAACATCTCCGAGAGTATCGGGAATATAGCAGCCTCAGTTTTCCCTGATCCTGTTGGAGCAACTATTAATGTGTGCTTACCTGAGAGTACCTTCGGAATAGAAAGTTCCTGAACCTTAGTTAGAGCTGTGTAACCCTCCTTCACTATCTCTCTTCTAACTACATCATTGAGTAGCTCCATAGCTCCCGCTGCTTCACCTTCTCTCCTAGGTGTTAATGTCTCCGGCATGCCGAGCGGTAAACGCTTTCAGTGAATTAAAGTGTGCTCTAAGTTATTATTGAGAGCCTCGGTGCCCCCTTTAGATTGTGAGGGTGTACGTCACGTAGTTAACTACGGGAATAACCTCTTCTTATCTCGGGGGAACGTGGTAACCTCCCTAACGTTTTTAACACCTGTTAGCATGAGTCCCAGTCTAGCTAGTCCCATACCCCATCCAGCATGTGGAGGCATGCCGTAGTCAAACCACTTAAGGAAGAAGCTGAAGTTATCTGGGTTTAACCCTCTCTCAGTTAGCCTCTTAATCAGCAGGTCCTTGCTGTGGACTCTAGTACTTCCGGAAGCTATCTCAAGGTTCCTCCACACGAAATCGAAGGATTCGCTGAACACCCCGTCATCCTTAGGCATTGTATAGAAAGGTCTTGCTTTATCCGGCCAGTCCACTATGAAGTACACTTCCTCATCTATAAGTTCTGAGAGTCTCCTCAAGTGGGGTGTGGAGATGTCTTCCCCTAGCTCGATCTTCTCACCACTCTCATTCAGCAATCGTACTGCTTCAGCATAGGTAATTCTCTTCACAGGTATTCTCACATCTGGAGGCTCATATTTCAATATCTGTAACTCCTTAGAGGCAACCTCCTTCACGTCCTTGACGACTCTTTTTATAACTCTTTCCAGGACGTTCATCACGCCTTCGTAGTTAGTGAAAGCCATCTCAACGTCTACAGATATAAACTCCGAGAGGTGGTATGGAGTGTCCGACTCCTCAGCTCTCCACGCGGGTGCTATCTCGAAGACCCTCTCGAAAGCTCCAGCTAGTAGCTCCTTATATAGCTGAGGACTCTGAGCTAGATAGGCTTCCCGCCCGAAGTACGCTACCGGGAAGAGTGCCGCCCCTCCCTCTGTTGCTGCCGCAACTATTTTCGGTGTGAATACCTCGATGAACCCCATCTCATAAAGTTCTTCTCTTATGGCTCTAAGTGCTACTGAGATTATCTTGAATATGGCTCTACTCTCCTCCCTTCTCAGGTCGAGGATTCTTTCTCTAAACCTTGTATCGAAGTCAGCTGGTACTTTACCACTCACATCTAGTGGGAGAGGTGCTTTAGCTAGGCTATGCACTACTATCTCACTCGGTACTATCTCAAACCCTCCCGGCGCTCTAGCATCAGCCTTCACTGTCCCTACGACAGAAACTGTAGACTCCTGCGTTAAGTTGTAGAAGAGTTCTACTAGATCTTTCTGCTCCTTACTTATCACTACTTGAATCACTCCGTCTTTATCTCTAACTAGGAGAAACTTCTTCCCACCTAGATCTCTCTTAGAGTGAACCCAGCCTGCTATAACTACCTTAGCTCCATCTAGTTGAGGTCCTAACTCAGAAGAGAGGTGAGTTCTATACCTGCTCAGCCCTCGATCACCCTAATCCTCACATTTGCTCCGACCATCTGGGAAAGAAGGTGTTCGACATCCTCCTGAGGTGCTGGTAAGTGCCTCAGATCTGATCTAGGTATTCTAACTACGTACTCTACAGACCCGTCCGGGAGCCAGAGAGTGTTTACACCTAAAACCCTCGCCGGCTGTATAATGCTTCTTACAAGCTCCTTGGTACTAGTACTCTTAGAGTCTACGATCCTCACATGCGTCTTTAGCTGACTCTCTAGGTACTTAGCAAGCTTTGTGAGTGTTCTTTGATCTGCCCACTGCTGAGGAACACTTAGTTGAATAACTACCACGTTTCCGACATTGACAGACTTTACGTACTCAGAGTCCCGCAGAAACCTAAAGTCGTGGGTTGTCTCAGCTTTGAGAAGAAGCCTCATTATCTCTAGATCTAACTCGGTGACAGTACCGCTCCTAACTAGTGCTTCACACCTAGGACACAGCACTCCAGACCTCACACACAGCTGGTCTAGAGGTATCTTCAATTTCTACCATCTCCGTGGTTTGATCCGTAGACATATCTAGATTTAAACTTTTAAGTCTAAGCCCTCAACTACCTTGGTGCTGAGAATGCCAGTGACAGATCCGACCCTCCTAAAGATAGTGGAAAACAGAGTACTGGATAAATTGATATGTAGGAAGTGTGGTGCTAGAAACCCGCCGGGAGCAACTAAGTGTAGGAGGTGTAAGAGCCGCAATCTCAGACCTAAGAAGAAGAAGATAGGAGTTAAGAAGTAACTCTAGTTAGGACTGTTGACGATAGAGCCCTTGAGAGTTCTACGGTCTCTCTATGGACTAGGTGGAGGTCTCTATTACTAACCAAGTGGGCATCTAGGGGCCGATCGTCTCCGCATCTCAGAGCTTATAAGCTCGTTTATTAGCAATTATGAGGTCTCGCATGTTAAGAAAGCTAAACATCTTTAGAAGCGGGGAGAAAGAACTTATAGAGGAGTTGAAGAAGCATCTATCTCTTTCACAACGTGCCATAGATTACGTACTTGAGATGCTCTCGTCACCGCTGGATCTTAGTTCATCGCAGCTTGATTTCTTCAAGACAAAAATAATCGAGTTAGAGAAAGAGGGGGATAAACTATATGATTCATTAGTATCCTCAGCCTTAAAAGGTGCTTATCCACTGTTTATAGCTGCTGACTTAAATGTCTTGCTAGATGACTTTGACGATATCCTTGACTTGATATATTTTCTTGGTATGGAGCTCGGTCGCGGTATTGGGATCGGGGTTCCTAAGAACCTCACCGTACTGGAAATATACAGTATAGTTCTTAAAATGCTTAGAGAAGCTGTGAAAGCCCTTGACTCGCTGAGTAAGGTGCTGGAAAACGTACTGAAGGATTTACCTAGAACCTCGGTTGAGGTTTCCAATATAGATCTCATCGAGGATGTTGTAGATGAACTCAAGAACGAGGCTCTTGAAAAGTTGTACTCTAAGTCAAGGGAGTTAGGGGTTCTAGAATTTACGCACTTACTGGAAATAGTTAGGGCTGTAGATACTATAGTAGATAAAATTCAGGACGTATCTCAAGAGCTGATTAGAATATTCTCCGCTTTAATATACTGACATACTAAGAGGATATACCATGCTAATGCTAAAATCACTAGTACTTGTTAGCATGGTTCTAGCAGTAATCAACAGTATGGGACTCGTACTTAACCTAACTAACTGCTTTAGATATAGGAACAGAGCTTACCTCGCATTAATAAGTGGTGCTGGGTGGGTCTTCGGTTACTTACTTGAAAGAAGCAACTTCAATCTACCTCAGGTAGATAGTGTTGTGATATATGTTATTCCCATAGCAGTGATTTCCGTATTAACAGCTGTAGGGTATCCTACATCTATAAGTCAGCTCTACATATCGGTCTTACTAGGCTACTCCCTAGCATCAAACTTTACTCAGGGCGTCACATCTACTAGCCTGATAGTAATATCATGGCTGATCTCATTTGCTGCTGGTCTAATCATCTCAGTACTTATCAAGGAGGCTTTAGTAACGTTTGTTAGGCCTACTAATATAGAGAAGGCTCTGATAATCCTCAAATTCATTTCTGCTTCCTACATATTTCTACTCTCATATGTTTTGGGAGGAAATCTACTCAGTACAATCACTTCGTTACTAGGACTCGGAAACGACCTAGAAAGTCTGATACTAGTCTGTGTTTCAGTCATTATAGCAATACCGATATCTCTAAGAGCAAGCATATCGCTAGGGTTAGCTAAGGTACTCTTTCCTACTAAATACCTTACTTCACTGATCCCCTACACTACTGCTATAATATTAACACAGCTTGCGAACCGTCTTGGGCTACCCCTGGTTCTTTCTTTAGTAATGTTTTCCTCTACAATAGGCATAGGGTTAACATCCAGGCTCAAACTATTTCATAGAAAGAGAATAATTAGATACCTTATCGGATCCTACATACTACCTTTTCTTATCTCGATGATACTGAGCTACTCACTCACATTAATCTAACCGATTCACGATTTTCAGGAAATAGGTAACTAGGTCTAAGGCTTTTGGATGTGAGGTAATCATGATAATGTCCTCCCCCTAGAAGGACGTAGATGGGCTGACCTGGAACTAGGAGCAGATAGTAGCTGGAAGCCCTGCCCTGGAGGGTGAGGAGGAGGTTAGAGGGAAACTCTCCTAATTTTAATAACCTCTTCATACTCCTCTACTAGACCGTAACTAAGGACGGCTATATCACCTGCTTTAAGGTAGCCATCGGACACTACTGAGGTATAGAGTTTTTCGAGGCCTTCCATATATGTAGGTGCCTCTACAACACGGGCTGTGATTCCCCAGAGTATTGATAACTTCCTCGCTACCTCCGGGCTTGGCACGCCCACATATACAGGTACCTTCGGCCGCATTGCCGAAGCTCTCCTGGCTGTGTTGCCTCTCATACTGTAGATAATTAGAGTGGCGTTCAGGTCTTCAGCAAGTTCCACTACACCTTTCACAAACCTTGTTCTCATATCCCTAGCAGATCTTTCCTGTAGCTGTGACGTGTGGGATTCAGCTACTTTAATTATCTTAGTCAACCATTTTACTACCTCGAGGGGGTACTTACCCACCGCGGTCTCTCCTGTAACCATTAATGCGTCCACACCGTTCTCGACAGCCTCATAAACATCCACGACCTCGGCTCTAGTAGGTATAGGGTTCCCTATCATGGACTCCAGTAGTTGTGTTGCTACTATGACAGGCTTTCCATATTCCCTACTCTTCTTTATTATTTTCTTCTGGAGGATGGGTATCTCCTCGAGACCTAAATTCATACCGAGATCTCCTCGAGCGACCACGACACCATCAGATGCCTCTATAATGCCGTCCAGATTCCTCAGCGCGCTCAGGGTTTCTATCTTAGCTAGGAGACTCAATCCGCAGCCGAGCTTCTCCAGTATTTTCCTTACATAAGCTACATCCTCCGGACTCCTCACATAGCTTAACCCTAAGTAATCGAAGCCATTTGCGCAAGCAAACTTAAGGTCGTCAAGGTCCTTCTTACCAACTATCGGTAGATCGAATTCCTTCCCTCTAACTACGAAGGTTTTCCTGGACGAGATTATGGAATCTACCTGAGCTGTAGCATCAAAATAGGTTTCACCCACCTCAACTACACTAAATGTTAGTTTACCGTCATCCATAACCACAACATCCCCCTCCGATATACTCTCAAAAACTCTTCGAGGTACGTCTACAGGGATGGCGGTAATTTCTTCGCTTAATTGGGGAGGGCCTTGAACCAGAGAAAACCTGACGAGAGACCCTTTCTTAACTACTATCGGGTTCCTCAACTCTCCTAATCTTAAGGAAGGGCCAACTATATCCCCTATTAGAGATACATATCTACCCACATGCTTCTCAACATCCCTAACGGCCCCAGCATAGCTAGACCACAAGTCCGGGTTCCCATGAGCGAAATTCACCCTAAAACCACTTACCCCAAGGGAGATCATCTTATGGATTATGTCGGGATTACCGGATGCTGGCCCAAGAGACGCTATCACCTTAACGTTCATATACTTCCCAAGCTAACTCTGTGCTGTATAATTATTAAAGAGCATCTAGTAGGTCTCAACTATCTTAGGGAGAGTACCTAAGCATGTAGACGTGATTTTGCTACTAATCGTGTCCGAACCGGGAATTCTGAAGCTGTAGATGTGAAAGCATGTTATCTACTGATAAGATTGTCAGTTCTGGTGTCACACATCACTACTCAGAAATACCGACCATCATCACGTTCCGTTCTCGTCTCCCAATAACTACTTTAAGACCTCCTTCTTCTTTCTCTCTTCCTCGGATCTCACCTTAATTATCCCGAGGAATACAGCACAGCTAACGCAGTAACATCTAGTGACAGGGTATTTAGCTATTATAGCACCTTTCTTCTCCAACTCATCAGCTAGCTGAGGATCTACCGGGGAATACCACTTAGTCACACAGATAGCTTTATCCTCAGGTACGAGCCTACCACACTGATCACACTGCACAGTCTCGACAGATCCTTTCGATCCTTTCCGCCTACCCCTACTCTCACGTTTCTTTGGCAAGAGACGCACCTACTAGCAGATAGTGTGGAACTTTAAAAGCATTTTAGAGATGGCACCAGGGCACGCACTATTTAGGTATCTAACCTCCGTGTTAGTAAGGGTAGAGGTATTACTTAAAGCTTTTTCTACCACTCCTGCATAAAAATCTCGGTGGGCCGGTAGCTCAGCCCGGAAGAGCGCTCGGTTTGCACCCGAGAGGTCCCGGGTTCAAATCCCGGCCGGTCCACCACATCAAACTAGGATCTTCTAACCGGGTGTGGTAGTAAAGTAATAACGCTTAAAAACTTCTAGTCGGTAAATGTTTTATGGTGGGCCCGTAGCTCAGCCAGGCAGAGCGCCCGGCTCATAATAGGTTATATGGGATACCGGGTGGTCCGGGGTTCAAATCCCCGCGGGCCCACCAGTATTTCGATTTATAATTTCTAGCTCTCTACTTCATGGGGAGGTATGTGGGCTATGAGCGTATAGGAACGGGTGCTACGGCTGTAGGGTTAAAATTGCGGGACACTATCGTATTAGCAGCTGAGAAGAGAGTCTCCTACGGGGGTTTCGTTGTCAGTAAGTCCGGTAAGAAAGTCTATCTACTAGCTGATAGGTTCGGGATAGCTCTTGCCGGCCTCTTCGCGGACATACAAACCATAAGTCGCTGGCTATCTGTTGAAATAAGGTCCTATGAGATCCAAGTAGGTTATCCACTCAGCGTGAGAGGTGCTGCTAAGCTTCTCTCAACTCTTCTGTATCAGTACAAGTACTACCCATTCCTATCTGAGATAATTTTTGGTGGGATAGACGAGACAGGAGCACATCTCTTCGTTATGGATCCTCTGGGCTCTCTAATAGAAGATAACTACGCGGCTATCGGGACAGGAGCACCTATAGCTATAGGGATTATAGAGGGAGGCTACAGGGAGGACCTAAGTGAGGAAGAAGCAGTAAAACTTGCCGTAAACGCAGTGAAGGCAGCTATTAGTAGGGATGCTGTGTCAGGTGACGGTATCGACGTAGCTGTAATAACTCGAGGTAGATCCTACGAAAAGTTCTATCCGGTAGCATAGTTTATGGAGTTTAACCCGGAGATAGCTAAGAAGCTACAGGTAGCTCTATCCTCGCACGTAAGTACTTCCGGTATAGATGTAGGTAGCGTGAGGTACGTAGCAGGACTTGATGTGAGCTATAGAGGGAGTAGCGGTTTGGCTGTAGCAGCATTGTTGAGTTACCCCCAGCTAGACCTCATCGAGTATGTAGTAGTTAAAGGTGAGGTTGGGATACCATACATCCCAGGACTTCTAGCTTTTAGGGAGGCACCCCTACTCATTAAGGCATGTGAATTACTCAGCACCAAGCCGGATCTCCTGGTTGTTGACGGCCATGGTGTGACACACCCGAGGAGGTTCGGTATAGCTTCGCACATAGGTGTGGTACTGGACACAGCTTCAATAGGTGTAGCTAAGAGCTTACTTTACGGTAAGATCGTAGACTCAGGCTCTGAGAACCTTGTATTAGTCGGGGACTTTATTGGGGGGTTCGTGGTTAGTAGAGGTAGGAAACATCTTTACTTCAGTATAGGCCATAAAGTAAGCCTCGATAATTTAAGGACATTATCAAAAACCCTTTTTAGAAATCACGACCTACCGGAACCTACCTACTACGCGGATATGATATCCAAGCAGGTGAGGAGCCGTGAGGTTAAGAGGTGAGGTAACTAGAGGTATCGGAGTTGGGAGGCAGTTCGTAGGTAGGCACATATACTATGTTATACTAACTGAGATACTAGGTGAGGAACCCTATCTAGGCACATTAAATGTTAGAGTGGAGGTGCCTGTGGAGGAAATAGAGAGGCGGTGTGCTCCTCAACACGTAAAGACCGTTATATCCAACGGTAGCATATTCGGGGGTTTCAGATACTGGCTAGGTAAAGTGGCTAAAAACCCTGATCGTGTGGTTGATGCCTTAATAGTCAAACCCGATCTCTCAAAACACGGTAGTAACATAATTGAGGTAATATCCTCTAAATACCTCAGGGAGTATCTTGGAGTCGGAGACGGAGACTATGTAGAAGTCGAGTTGAAGTGTTTATGAGTAGTAGATTTACATGCTATAGATGCGTTCACTGCTGTTTCTTTAGTGAGGAGAAGGAGAGCCCCGTACTTCTATGGCATGAAATGCTCTATCTAAGTAGGCTTGGAGAGCTTCTAGGTCTGAAACTCGACTTCAAGAGTCTAGGTCAAGGATTCTATAGGTTAGTTTTCAACGGGTTCTGCCCTTTTTATGATGTGAGTAATCGGGCATGCAGAATACAGAGAGAGAAACCTTTAGCGTGTAAGATGTTCCCGCTCTTGGTGAGCATATCTTCACTAGAATTAACAGTATCCCTTATATGTCCATGGGTCCGCGAGAACTTCACGAAGATATCTAAAGGTATGACGTTGGAGGATATTGAAGAAGTGTTCCATGAAGAATTTAAAGCTCTTAGAGAGGTTGTAGAGTGGGTATACGTCGTGTCTAAGAACACCTCGAAAACAGCTATATACTTTACCACATACTACAAGGACCTAGCTCAGGACGTAATAAATAAGTTTAAAGAAAAATATGAAGTGATAAAGATAGCTGAGAGCTCTGTAGTTGACGGATTCTACTACGTTCTAATAGAGGGAGAAGTAGATGTAAACGACGCTGAAAGTATGCTTAAGCGAGATGAGATTACCTGGTATAAAATAGAGAAAGTACCTCCAATAACCTAGGCACTTAACTCGACACTCTCTCAGGATCTATATCTAAGTTCTCGGTCTCAATATCCTTTTACCCTAAGCTTATGCACAACATAGTATGTCGCAGTAATGAAAGCTACTTAACGACTCTTACTCCCTTTCTTCTGTTTTTTACTGCTTTTCTTCTCCTTACTAACCTCGGTTTTCTTACTTACCTTCTTCCTACTTTTCCTCTCCTCTTTAGGTATTGAGGTGCTGATGATTTTTGTTATTTCCTCAATATATTTCGTCGGATCAGGAGCACGTGCGGCTTCATAGAGTAGGTCACTGACTTTAATCATAACTTCAAGACCGTTAATATCTACTACATATTCTGCCGGTGCTTCCTCCAGAGCTTCAGTAACCTCCTCAGTTTCTTCTATATCCTCTTTTTTCTCCTCCTCACTCAAACCTATGCCCTAGAGCGTGCAACTATCCAAACTTAAGAATTTTTCTTTGCGGGTTCAGGTGGAAAACATCTAATGGTTTAATGTCTAGATTTAAGTACTGTAACTACTCTATAGTAGAAGAACATGAATGTGCGTCAAGGTTTACGTACTTAGATTCGGATCGGATGATCCGGGAAAGTCGACAGCTCTTAAACTCGTAAGGAAGGGGCTGGCTATCAAAGCATCCATAAATGAAGTACCTAGATGTTGCGTCTTACTGACAGTTTTCTCTAACACTATATTTTCTCCCTTAGATAGGGAGCTTATAGAGAAGTGCGGACTAGCCGTCGTCGACTCCTCCTGGAAGAGGGATATTAAGGTAATAGAGGACATTAGTAATACCTGGAGAGGCCCGAAAAGAATACTTCCTGCCTTGATAGCAGGTAACCCAATTAATTACGGATACGTATCTCTCCTAAGTTCAGCAGAGGCAGTCGCTGCGGCTCTCTACATAGCAGGCTTCATCGATGAAGCTCTTAAAGTACTTTCTCTATTTAAATGGGGGAACACATTTCTAGCTCTTAACAAAGATTTACTTGAATCGTATAGGAATGCGAGATCTCTAGATGAGATCGTCAATATTCAGTTAGAATTCCTAAAATCGAGAAATCTTATATGATTTAGCCATAAAATTTATCGATAATCGTTGATGCTGGTCAGTATATATATGAACCGGCTCCTCAGATCATGTATTGTTATAAAATGCTCAGTGAATGTACATCAGACGTAGCTGTGTTACTGGTGGGGAGTAAATAAAGAGAGGAAGTCCTTGGATATAATGAATGTATGTAAACCGATGAGAGGGTATCTAGGGATAAACAGGAATTCGAGGTTAGAGCAACCTAAAAAACACTATATATCCTGTATGGGCTACGTAGAGGGTCTTAGGCCTTAAGGCTGTAGAATCGGGCTCGAATTCTCTGGTAATGGTTTCGTAGACTCTGAGATCGATACCACACTTTGCGGACTCTACAAATTCTATTGTCTTAATGACCTGGTTTACTGTAGGAAGAAACGTTATCACGGGGGAAGACGGACGGGCTACCTCCCTAAGCCTCGGGTAAATGTTCCAAGGATCTGGAACATCTATGAAGACCGCGTCGAAGGCCCTCTCTCCAGGTTTTTCTAGTTGCCGCCTCGCATCAGCTACCTTTATGGTTACGTACCTATCCAGCCCTATCTTTGAGAGGTTCTCTAAAGCTGCTCTAGCATACTCCTGCCGCATTTCATAGCCTACGACGAGGCCATCAGGTCTAACTACGTTAGCTAGGAATGATGTCAGATACCCTGATCCCACACCTACTTCAAGTACATAGCTTCCTGGCCCGATCCCTGATAGTAAGATCATGAACCCTGCGTCCTTAGGGTAAATAACCTGCGTAACTCTTCTAAACTTAGTTGCTAGATCTATAGAGAGAGGTCTAAGCAGGTAAGCCTTTACACCGGTACTTAACGAAACTTGAGAGCCGTAGGGCAGACCTATAATTTTCTCTAGGCTTAGGACACCCTTATCGCTCTCGAACCTACCTTCTCTAGTAACTCTTACAACACGGCTTCTTCTACTATCTATGTAAACCAGTACGTAGTCTCCTTCGCTAATCACATCTAGGCTCACTCAAACCCCAACTTCTTGTTCACACTACATAGAGTAATATAAAGCAAAGCTCTCCGGTATATTTAAGTATATGTCGGTTTCGTAATGAATCAGTAACCTAGAGAGGTTCAGCTACACAGCTCATTCCACCTCAGTATTAACAGCTACATCGTTGACGAGCTTAGAGGGGCGTGTTTTAGTTGGAAGTGGTGATGCCTGAGGTACTACAACCTCGAGTTCCTTATAGAGTAGGAATAGGAGGTCCGACGACCGGATTCGGGATTAAACTACTAGGAGGGGGCCATAAGCCTCCTCGCTCAGTATAAACTCTGTCCTTTAAGGCTGGGAGGAGATGAGAATACTAGCTGCCGTGCGAGCTCGATACCGACCTCCACATTCTAATAGCAGAGCCCCGGCTAGCAGTTTCACAGTTAGTTGTGGATAGTTTTGTTTCTGCTAGTTAAGTCAGTACCTTAGCAGGATATAATCAGCTTCAACTATCAACTCCGAGACAGACTACATCAAAATACTAAGAACTTATAAAATTTGAGGCTGAGATAATACGTTAAGGTCTTCTTGATTCAAGCTTAATAACGTATGAGCCCTTCCCCACTACATGTGCTAGGGCATGAAACTGTGGTAGTGACATCAGCTTTCTCAGCACTTTTTCATAGGATGACTGGTCATCTGATGATACAACTTTAGCTATGTACCGAGCTACTGAGACCTCAGGTACTGAAAATGAGATTATGGTAGCGGAGTTGAGTAGTATATCTCTTGGTATACTATTAATGTCCTGAGTGATGAGTATAGCTGATATACCGTATTTCCTCCCCTCTCTGAAGACTCTCGTAATCGAGACATCCCGTCTTAAGAATCTGTGTGCCTCATCTATAACTAGAACCATCTCTTTATTTAACTCTCTGAAGCTATGGTAAAGCTCGTCTATCACTAACTCAGCTACTATTCTCGATACCCCGGTACTCAGCTTTGAGAGATCTACTACGGTTATTAAGTCCACTATATCGCTAATTCTCCTGCCATGCCTCTTAAATGTGGACTTCAACGACTCTATGTAGGGTATTAATGATCGGATAACTGTCTGCGGGATACCGAGGTCTACGTCACCATCCACAGCTCTCCACAGGTACTCAAGTAGGTGATCAAAACCGACCTGCCCGTAGGAGCTGCTATAAAGGTGTGATAATGCTTTCACTAGGGCAATTCTTTGGAGACTACCTAAGGGGTATACCTCCGAGACCGCATCTGCTATGAACTCAGAGCGGGTTTGGGGGTCGTCCTCGTAGGCTTTAAATAGGTCCACTGCTAGTTCAGAAGCATCAACACAGTCACTAGCACCGACCTCGTGGCAGTACTCTCCGTGGGGGTCCAGTACCACTACTGGGATGCTTAACTCCCTTAGTTGCCGCACTAGGTGTTTAGCTAAGGTAGACTTCCCGGTTCCAGTAGCTCCGGTGATCACTATGTTGCGGTTCAGACCTCTCTCATATGGGATCACGAGATCACGGGCTTTAGCACCTTTGATGGTTTCAACAACTCTACCCAGCCTTAGGTATTGTCGGGTGATGTAGGCACCACCATAACCACCTGTTACAAGTACAGGGAAGAGGGGTAGGGTATACGGCGTGAGAAGTGAGATGAGGGCTAGCATAACAACGTTAACGTCAAAGTAGAGGGAAGATATATATATCTGCACCCCGTAAGAGGAAAGTATAGATATCAAGAGCTCGGTCGAGACCGCTCCCCTACTTACGGCAATAGCTAGTGGAGTAGCTAGCGGAGCTTTTACGAGTCCCAGGATTCCTGAACCCACTACTGAGCAGCCGAGAGATATTAGTGCGTAATGGTAGCTAACAGGGGATTCAAGCTTTAGCTCGGAGAAATCTCTTCTCTTCACTAAGCCAGCAACGACACCGAGCATGTATGCGAAGCCTATTGCTACAATGGAGTTCAAATCTGAGTGGGCTAGGATTATGGACGTCAAGCACAGGAGTTCAGCTAAGATAGTGATCAGCTTACCAAATCTAGACACTAGGAAGCCGCATATAGTAGCTATTAATGGCTGTAGGAAAAGTAGAGAGATCTGTGGGCTGGCTATACTGCGCGTAGAGAGTCCTATAACTATGTTCAACCCGGCAACGACGATTGCCGCAACCATATCGGATAAGTACATCAATCAAATATAGGCTAGCAGATATTAAAACTAAGCTCAGGGAAGCTGAAGAATTCGTTGCGGGAACAGATATCTGTGCATTAATCATAATATCTAAGGATTATTTAAGGAACTCCTCGTAGTAGGAGTTACTGACTACTCCTCACCAAACCGACCCTATCAGCTAATTAGTTACGGCCAACTAATCAAAATTTAAAGCTAGGATATAGAAGAGTTAGGGGCCGCGGTAGCTCAGCTCGGTGGAGCGCCGCCCTGGTAAGGCGGAGGTCCCGGGTTCAAATCCCGGCCGCGGCTCCAGTTTCTTACTATTCTTGCAGGTCCCTAGGTAGGATGCTTTTAAGCTTGGCAATAGTATAAAGGTTGGGCATACGGGAGTAGTACTCGCCCTAGATTTCGTACCTGGGGTGTGCCGGAGCACAGAATGTTTGAAGGAGTTAATCTCGAGGTTCGACGGAGTTAAAGTAGGTCTACCACTCCTCCTCAGAGAAGGTCCGGATCTTCTGAGGAAAGTAGCTGAGACTGCTGGAGAACGTCTAAGGATAGCTGACTTTAAGCTTGCTGATATAGGTGACGTAATGGCGAGTTCCTTGGAAGCTATAAAGGCTTTAGGGTATGATGCTGTAATAGCACACGCATTTACCGGTAAGCGTGGCGGGTTAGAGGTGCTGAGATCAAAAGCAAGGGAATTAGATGTTAAGGTAATTCTAGTGACGTCGATGAGTCATGAAGGTTCTAGGGAATTCTACGATAGGCATTTCAGGGAATTCCTTGAGTTAGCTAAAGAGCTTGAAGTTTGGGGTGTGGTGGTACCCGCGACGAGACCTCAGTTGGTATCTGAGGCTAGGTCTGTCCTGGGCAGTAATCTCCGGATCTTATCTCCAGGGGTGGGTGTCCAAGGTGCCGGTTTCGGATCGGCACTGTGTAGTGGAGCTGACTACGAAATCGTCGGTAGATCCGTACTCAGATCTGATAGGCCGGTTGAAACTGCGGAGAGAATTCTTAGTGAAATAAAGGAGGTGGTGAGCACATGCCGCACGAGCTCTGCTTAGAGGCTGTTAGCTTAGGCTTAGTCAAGTTCGGGAGGTTTAAGCTATCTTCAGGTTTGGAGTCGTATTACTACATAAACTTCAAGGAGGCTACTATGATACCTAGGTATATGAAGAAGGTAGCATATGAGTTAGGTTCTATTCTGCTGAGGGAGGGGGTTGAGGCTCTGGTCGGGGTAGCTGTCGCCGGGGCGTTAGTAGCGTCATATATGGGAGCGATGTTCGAGTTACCGGTTACCTTTGTGAGAAGCGAGCCTAAGGATCATGGTTTAGGTAGGGAGGTTGAGGGGGATGTGAGGGGTATGAGGGTCGCTATAGTTGATGACGTACTCACTACGGGCGGTACAATAAAGAGAGCTTATGAAGCACTAAAGAACTTCGGTGCGTTCCCGCAAGTAGCGGCCGTAGTCTTTAATAGACAGCAAGGTGGTAGGAAAACAGTGATGGATCTAGGCCTGAAACTAGTATCTCTCTGCGACATTAAGAGCTTAGCTAGTGAGGCTTTAATTAGGGGGCTGATAAGCAGGGAGCAGTACGAGTTAATAATGTCGCAGGTAGTTGAGGATTGAGCTACATACCATCAAGAGTGATCTCCAACGAACAAATCCATGGAAACTACTTCATGCTTGCGGGAAGAATACTTAGGAAGCCTAGGAAGAGTCCTCTACCACCTCAGTTCGCGATGGTTTGGGTTCCGGGAGTGGATTTAATACCACTTAGCTACGCGTACTATGATAATGATACCGTATGGTTCCTCTATAAGGTTGTAGGAGAAGGTACCAAGGCCCTCTCCCTTAAAAAACCTGGAGACATTATAGCCTTATCACATCCTATAGGGAGGAGCTTCATCCCGGAACATGATCCGGTGTTCTTGGTGGGAGGCTCAGGTATAGCTCCAGTACTTCACTATACGAAGTACTTAAATAGGTTTAGAGGTATCTGGGGAGTTAGATATGGAGAGCTAGCTGTTAGACTCATAGAGAAATTCCCCAAACTTAAGCTCCTAACAATAGCTAGTGAGGACTGTACTTACGGTCTCTGCGGTAAGCTTACAGATGTTTTAGATAAGATAAGTCTAAGTAGAGGTGATGTAGTGTTTGTTGCTGGACCCATAGAGATGGTGAGACAAGTCTGTAGAGAGTTCAGAGCTTCTCATCAGGGCCCTGTCTACGTGATTGCCGAGACCTTAGTTAAATGTGGTATAGGTATTTGCGGTAGTTGTGTTATTGACGGTATACTACTATGTAGAGACGGCCCTATCGTGGGGTGCGAGCACTTTGGATGAGAGACTCAGAACTAGCGTAGCTGGTCTAAGGTTAGCCCACCCAGTAATGAATGCTAGTGGAATACTTGGCTACCTCCCGGAGCATGTAGGCACCATGGTCTCGTGGGAGGTCTCAGCCATAGTATCAAAAACGTTCACGAAGGAACCTAGGAAAGGGTACGAGCCTCCTATAATAGTAAAGCTCGGATATGGGAGCCTAATTAATGCTGTCGGCCTCTCAAATCCAGGGATTGAGGGTATCAGGCCGTTCGCTGAGGCTGTGAAAAATCGGGGCCTGCCCCTAATAGTCAGTGTAGGCGGTTTCTCGATTCAGGAGTATGTTGACGTGTCGGTGGCAGCAGAGGAGTCTGGTGCGGACGCTATCGAGCTAAACATGAGTTGCCCACATGTTAAGGGAGGGGGGATGGAGTTTGGTCGAGATCCATTGGTCGCCTTCCAGTTAGTTAAGGAAGTGGCCTCAGTTGTGAGGGTACCTGTTATAGTGAAGCTAGGGGTGTCCGATAAACTGTTAGAGGTATCTAGTAAAGTTCTTGGGGCCGGTTCCAAGGCCTTAACATTAATAAACACCGTCAGAGCTATGTCAATAGACGTATTCTCATTCAAGCCCTACCTCTCTAATGTCTTTGGAGGACTCTCCGGTAGGTCGATACATCCGATAGCTGTGTGGGCTACCTACGTAGTCTTCCGTGAGACTTCAGCTGATATAATTGGTGTGGGTGGGGTATTTACATGGAGAGATGCTGCTGAGCTCATCTTGGCCGGGGCCCGCGCAGTGCAGGTAGGGACTGCCTTAGCTTACAGAGGATCGACCGTGGTGAGGAATATTGTGGCAGGACTACGTCGATGGCTCAGGGAGGTCGGAGCAGGATCCCTCAGCGAGTTGGTTGGAGCAGCTCACAGGAACTAACCATGTACACCCCCGGTAGTTTTTAATCAAAGCTTTGCAGGTAGTAGCGGTTGGACAGTATGGGAAGTCCAAGGCTTTACATAGCAAGTGAGGAGGACATTATTAACGGTAAGATAACAGACGTCTATTTCGTCAGGACTAGGAAGATCCTCGAGGCTAAGGGTCTCGATAAAGTTCGAGTACGTATGGAGGTACACGTATCTGATCTTCCGCGCGGGTATGACTGGGCTGTCTACGCAGGTCTTGAGGAGGCTTTGAGGATTCTGGAGGGTAAGCCCCTCGATGTTTACTCCCTGCCCGAAGGTACCCTAGTGAGGTCAGGTACTCCAGTGATGCTTATAGAGGGTACCTACGCCGATATGTGTCTCTATGAGACAGCTGTTCTCGGGGTTTTAAGGCAGGCAACATCGATAGCGACTAAAGCTGCTAGGATAAAAAAGCTAGCTCGAGATAGGAAAGTCGTGTTCTTCGGGTTAAGGGCGCTACACCCAGCTATAGCACCATCAGTAGACAGGGCTGCTTTTATTGGGGGTGTTGACGCTGTTTCTGGATATTTTAGTCAGGAGTATCTGGGGGTGACACCCGTAGGCACAATGCCGCACGCCCTCATCGTAGTATTTGGAGATAATGTCGAGGCGTGGAAGGCTTTTAACGACGTAGTGGAGCCGGGGGTTCCCCGGATAGTTCTTGTGGACACCTTCAACGACGAGAGGGTGGAGACGTTGCAGGCCGTAGAGGCTCTTAAGGATAAACTATATGGAGTTAGGCTTGACACACCTAGAAGTAGACGCGGTAACATGAGGGAGATAGTTGAGGAAATTAGGTGGACTCTTAAAGCTATGGGCTACCCCAACATAAAGATAGTTGTTAGTGGGGGGATAAATGAGAAGTCTTTAATAGAGCTTAGAGACCTCGTCGATATGTTCGGTGTCGGTACATCCATTGCCGTTGCTACTCCGGTTGACATAAGTATGGATATAGTCGAGGTGTTTAGGGATGGGGTGTGGAAACCTATAGCTAAGAGGGGTAAGATGCCGGGAGCTAAGAAAGTGTATATGTGTGATGTACTAGACTATGAGGTAACTCTATGGGATGAGAAACCGACAAGATGTTACGACGATGTGTTAGTGAAGTGGTTGGAGGGTGGTAGGTTAGTTCGGGACTACCCAGGTGTGAATAATATACGTAACTACGTCATTTCTCAACTAGAGAAAGTCCCCGAACCTCAAGCAATTTAATCTCTGCTTAATAGGACTTCAAGAAGCATCAGTTTTTTAAATAACATAACCCTTGAGAATAACATCGCGGTGCGGCGTATGGTCACTCTAGATCAAGTAGAGAAGTTCCTGGGTCAAGTGGTTAGGGATGAGTACGGGAGGAATTTAGGTAAACTAATAGCGGTTTTTGCTGACGTCTCCGGCAATGTTGAGGCAGTTGAGATAGCTACAAATGATTATGAGCTCATTAAAGTAGAGGCTGAGAGACTCATGAAGGCTCCAGACGCCTTGATAGTGCTTCCTGAGTGGAAGGTGACAGTAATAGACGTTGAGAACAGGCTTGATAGGGTTAAGAGGAGGTTAAGGTCCCTTGAGGAACTTAATAGGAAGAGCATGATTCCTTCCCATGCTTATGAGGAGATGAGGAAGAGACTTGACGCTGAGTTTAGGAAGGTGAAGGAGGAGTCAGCCAAGGTAAAGGAGATGTTGAAGGCTAGGATCAACGATCTCGAGGATCAGATCATCAGATTCGAGAGGGATATGGCGAGTGTGTATATGCTTTACATGAGCAACGAGATTAGTGAGCAGTCCTATAAAGCATCTATAGACTTCATGAGGAACGCCAAGAGTAAGTGTCTAGATGAGAAGAAGGACGTTGAGAAGCACTTAGAGCTGCTATCGAAGTTAGAGGCAGAACAGACAGAGCCTATAAAAGCTACCTCAGTGACCCAGCCACAACTACCTACACAGCAGCAAGCTCCCATACCTGTCGTCATAGTCGAGGACACCCCGCACTAGATATGGGGTGCTATTGTTGAGTATTTTTAATTTTATGAGTTCGCTGTTTAGGAGGCCCTCGAGCGAGAGAAAGAAAGCTCGTATGGAGCTCTCAGAGCTTGTAGTAAGGTTAGACATGATACTTAAAGAAATTAAGGAGGTCACTGAGAGATTGATGAATAGATATAAGGAGTTAGTCCGCGAAGCCCTAGTTGCTAAGTCCGAGAAGAAGAATGAGAGGGCCTTAGTCTACGCGAATGAGGCGGCTCAGGTATCGAGGTACATAAAGAAGTCGATGATTACTGAGATGATAGTAGAGCAGGTTAAGCTCAGGTTGGAAACCCTAGGTGAGGTAGCAGATATTAACAGGGCCTTAGCAAGCATATCGTCCCTGCTACAGGTAGCGCGGGAGTATGTTAGCGATGTAGCACCTAACTTAGCGGTAGGTCTCGAATTAACGATAAGTAAGACCAGGGAGCTTATGACGAGCACTGCCGATACGATAACGGTTAAGGTGGAGGATGCTTTAGTTCTGTCACCTGACGCGAGGGAGCTTCTAAGTAAAATAGAGAAGTCCGTCGAAGAGAAGCTTACACAGCTCCCGGAGATACCTCCAGACCTGATAGTCAGTAAAGGTGGGGAGAAGAATATCAGCTTCATAGAGGAGATGCTCAGTGGTAAGAACAGTACGGCAGAAGCCGTAGCACTTCCAGCAAAATCTAAGCCTAAGAACGTAAAGATAAGTAGCGAGCACTTAGCTGAGCTCGTACTAAACCTGGCAAGAGAACGTGGAGGATTCATTGAGGTAGGCTATATAGCAGAGAAACTTGGAGTACCTAGAGATGACGTGGTTCAGGCCCTGCTAGAATTAGAGAAGCAAGGTAAGATCTCGATAACTTACCGCAACAAGCCATAGTTTTCGGGTGACGTCTAATGAGCTCGACATCTCTAACATACCTCGAAGGTCTAGCGCGCAACTATGCTGTTAGAGCTGTCATGAGCGATAAAGAGGGTAACTACGCCGACGCGGTTAGTTACTATAGAAGGGCTATAGAGGTTCTAGAGAAAATCCTCCAGCTCTACCCCGATCACAGCCTTAACAACATATACAAGCAGTGGATAGGTCAGTATAGGAGGAGAATCTCCGAAATAGAGAACATGCTGGGGAAAGTAAAGCTATCCGCTACTGGAGGTGAGAGCACCCCGCAAGAGGATATAGACGAGCTCTTCAGAGTCATGGACAGGACTGGCGTAACATTTGAGGATGTCGCTGATATGGAGGGGATTAAGGAGGCAATTAAGGAGGCTATAATATATCCTTCAAAGAGGCCCGATCTCTTCCCCCTTGGCTGGCCGAAGGGTATCCTACTCTTTGGTCCACCAGGGTGTGGTAAGACCTATATAGCTGCTGCCGTAGCAAGTGAAATAGATGGCTACTTTATTAGTGTTGACGCAGCGGGGATAATGTCTAAGTGGCTTGGCGAGGCAGAGAAGAAGGTTTCTAAGCTTTTCTCTAAGGCTAGGGAGTTAGCAAAGAATGGGAGGCCCGTGGTGATATTCATAGATGAAGTAGATTCTCTATTTGGAACATTTGACACGGAGGTAGGCGGCGAGGTTCGAGTGAGGAACCAGTTCTTGAAGGAGATGGACGGTATCGAGAGTAAGGTCAACTCAAAGCAGCTCGTTTTCGTGGTAGCCGCAACAAACAAACCGTGGAGACTGGATGAAGCTTTCATAAGAAGATTCCAGAAAAGGATATATGTACCTCTACCACCGAAAGAAACTAGGATGGCACTGTTAAGAATGTACTTTAAGAGCTTGAAGGTAGATACATCAGTTGATGTGGAGAAACTCGCTGACATGCTTGAGGGTTATACCTCGAGCGATATAGTTGAGATAATTGCAGCAGCCCATATGAAGACCGTGAGAGAGCTCTTCGAGTCCGGTGGGGGTAAGGGGGAGCCTAGGCCTATAAGCATGTCAGACTTCATCGAAGTACTTAAGAATAGAAAGCCCAGCGTCAATAAAGACATGGTAAAAGTTTACGAGATGTGGTTTGAGAAGTATAAGGCATTATAGTATGTTTATAAAAGCCCGGAAGACCCCAGAAAGCGTGTTTCAGCTAATTTTATAGGTGGTACAACCACTTAAAGTGGGATCATGAAACTGGAGGTCTCGGTCACAAAATTTGATGGTAGGACGGAACCTTTCATTGCGGAGAAGCTGAAGAAGTCTATAGAGAGAGCATTGAAGGCTGTAGGACTTGAGAAGTACCTGGACGAGGTATTGAACGACGTTCTTTCTGGTATTAGCGAAAAGAGGAAAGTTGTTACCTCTAGCGAGCTGGCTGACAGAGTGGAGAGGGCTCTCGTCGAGAGGATAATAGTTGACGACAGGTTCGAGTTAGCAGCTAGAAGATATGTGTTAGCTAGAATATACAACCACGTATACGGAAAAGGACAGTGGAGTGAGTTCGCATCTGAGGATTTAGCACTAACATACTCCTCCTTAAGAACTCTTGTCTCTAGGTACCTCAATAAGGACCCCGTGACCCTGAGAATTAGGGAGACCCCTTCACAGCTTTTCTGGAGAGTTGCTAGGTACATAGCAAGCGCTGAGAAACCTGATCAGAGAGAGTATTGGGCGAGGAAGTTCTATGAGTTAATGAGTACATTAAGATTCCTACCTAACTCCCCCACGCTAATGAATGCCGGTAGTAAGCTCGGGATATTATCGGCATGCTTCGTTATACCCGTACGCGATGCTATAGCAACTGATGAAGGGGACGGAATCTACGATGCGCTTAGAGCTCAAGCCCTAATATTCCAGCAGGGAGGGGGTTGCGGCTTCGACTTCAGTGAGTTAAGACCTGAAGGTGATGTAGTCGCCTCAACAGCTGGTGTAGCAAGTGGACCACTCTCATTCATCAGGGTGTTCGATGTCAATACCGAGATAATTAAGCAGGGAGGTAGGAGGAGAGGTGCTAACATGGGTGTCCTACATGTCTGGCACCCAGATATCGAGAAGTTCGTTCTATCTAAGTCTGGTAAGCTGAAGGACGTCAATCTCCAGAATTTCAATATAAGTGTGGGGGTTTACGACTACTTCATGGAGGCTGTACTGAAAGGTCAGAAAATCCCCTTGATAAACCCGCGAAAAACTAGTCTGATAGGGGTTAATGATTCAAGGTACTACGCTATTGTTAGGGCAAGACACTATATGGATGAGGAGTGGGTTCAGGAAGTTATACTCAGAGAGTTGGAGGAGTCTGGCTGGTCCATACCTCTCGAGAAGTCTCGCTTGGTGACTATTGATGAGGCCATGGCTATAGCTGAGTCGGAGAAAGCTGTAACGAAATGGATTGACGCTGGGGAGCTCTTCGATGTAATAGTTAAATCTGCTTGGGACTCAGGAGATCCGGGCATGTTGTTTATAGACACCATCAACAGGCGCCACCCTACCTGGTACCTAGGTAAGATAAACGCTACCAACCCATGCGGTGAGCAACCTCTCCTTGAGTGGGAATCATGCAACCTGGGGAGTATTAATCTAGAGAAATACGTAGTAAAGGATCAGAATGGGCAGCCAACAATAGATTGGAGGTCCCTAGCCGAGGATGTTAAAATAGCTGTGAGATTCCTGGATAACGTCATATCCGTAGCTAAGTACCCCCTTAAGCAGTTGCAGGAGGCTGTTTTGAGGACCAGGAAGATAGGGCTTGGGGTTATGGGTTGGGCACACATGCTCGTGAAATTAGGTATAAGATACGACTCTCCCGACGCAGTTTACCTAGCATACCATCTTGCTGAGTTCATAGCGTACTGTGCTTATGAGGCTAGTGTAGAGCTAGCTAAGGAGAGGGGCCCGTTCCCAACTTGGGATCCGAGACTGTACAGACCTATCTGGCAAACAGCTCTAACTATAGATAGGTTATTCGCTGAGGCGAATCTCTCCCAGAGCGATGTATCCGAGAAGGTGAAGAGGATCGTACAGAGTAGGCCTCCGGTAGATTGGGGAGCGATCGAGAGCTCTATGTTGAGGTACGGTCTGAGGAATGCTACTTTACTGTCGATAGCACCCACAGGCACTCTATCGATAATAGCTGGAACGTCAAGCTCCATAGAACCCATTTTCGCTTTAGCGTTTACACGGGTTGTAACGGTGGGTACGTTCATAGAGATAAACAAGCTATTCCTCGACGCATTGAGGGAGTACGAGCTCGACGAGCAGGAACTCATAAAGCTAGTTGCTGAGACAGGGAGTATAGCGCACAGTCCTTACTTCCCCAGGAAACTCAAGGAGCTATTCAGAACAGCTCACGATGTTTCACCTAAGTTCCACGTGTGTCACCAGGCCTCATGGCAACAGTGGGTTGATGCGGGGGTTAGCAAGACCATCAACATGGTCTATGAGGCTACCCCAGCAGATGTAATGGAGGCCTTCATGTTAGCTTGGAGACTAGGTTGTAAGGGAATCACAGTGTACAGAGATAAGTCTAAGTCGAAGCAGGTAATCTACTTCGGGGTCAAGATATCTGAGAGATCTGTAGAGGAGAAGAAGGAGGCTCTCAAGGAGGAGAGGGCCGAGATAAGACCTGAGAGGCTCAAGACGACGGGCTATGTCCTTAAGGAAGGTGAGGTAGGAGGGTGTCCCACGTGCGAGTACTAAAATACTAAGGATTAGGTGGGGTTTGAGCAGAACATAAAACTACTATTTAGTAGTGAAGTACGTAGGTTGTGGATTATTATTCGCTATCCTTAAGCATTTTCTCTAAGAGCTTCCTTCTCTGCTCTCGCACCCAGGACCTAATAGAAGCCTCATAAACAAGCTCAACGAACTGCTCCTCGTAAGGTACCCCTACGAAAGCTAGCTGCTTGTTGATGGCTACTGCGGGGACGCTCATTATGTTGTAGGAGTCCGCTATATCTGGATTTTCGTATGCTTCGATTATGTCCGATATCACGGCTTTGTTGCCGGCTTTATAAGCCTCGAACGCTATCATGTTAGCCATTAGCGCCACATATGGGCAGTAAGGACACATAGGTGTTACTATGACATCTATGTATACAGGTGTTCTGAGTTCAGATATTCTCCTTATGGATTTTTCCGATAAACCTGAATCACCAGTACTTAATCTAATTATCGTTTCGATAAGTCCCCTAAGCTCCTCGCCAGCAGGCATTCCAGTGTACCTTATGTAACCATCTAACATCGCTATGGACGGGATCCTAGATATCTTAAACTTTTCGAAAAGATCGTCGTTTACTCCACGCTCAGCAACTACATAGTTGAGTAGAGGTGGGTTGGATATCTTAGCACTAGCAGACGCTAAGGCATCAACGAGTTTGATTGTGTTGTCGCAGTATCTACATCTCCCCCTGTCCTTCTCGACGAACACGTAGAGGGTGACAGGATCCTTCATTTCTTTCAGTGCCTCAGCTATAGCCTCAATGTCGCTGGGACTTAAAGACACCTCAAACATCTCATCTATGTTAAACATCCCGCTCCCCCCGTAAATGTTTGCAGACCTAGATTATAAGTAGGCATATCCACTATTTAATATCTCGAATTTGCTGTGTAATTGGATGCTCAGATGGACTGGAATAAGCTAGTGAAGCATTTGAGTGACCTAGCATTGGTGGATCTGCAGGAAGACGAGATTGAGCCGTTACTACGTGACTTAGAGAAAATAATTAAGATGATAAACGCTGTGAACGAGTTGACGGTTGCAGAAGATATAGAGCCTCTATATACGACGTTCTTCGGTGATGTTAATTTAAGAGATGATGCCGAGGTCGGCGAGTCCACCGACATAGAGAAGGTGTGTGCAGTTAGAGAGAGGATCGAGAACGGGTATGTGAAGTCTCCGAGGACCTTGTGAGAACATGTTCCCACCACAATGCTCACAAAACTCTCTAATTTCCTCGCTAAGTATAAGAGCTCTAAGAGAGAAAGTAAGGGAGGACCCTGATTTCCTCTTCAGCTATATCGAGGAGATATATAAAGTGATAGAAAAACATGAACATCAGTTGCGGGCCTACATAACTGTGAGACCTAAGGAGGAAGTACTGAGAGATGCGGAGGCTCTACTGAAATCAAATAATTTAGGACCTCTCGCAGGAGCTCTAATCGCCGTCAAGGACAATATAAGTACTTCCGGGATTAGAACGACATGTGCTTCTAGGATGTTAGAGAGCTACATTCCCCCATATGATGCTACCGTAATAACTCGGATAAAGAATGCTGGAGGCATAATCATAGGTAAGACCAACATGGACGAGTTCGCAATGGGGTCTACAACCGAGAACAGCGCTTTTTACCCAACTCTCAATCCGTGGGACCTTGAGAGAGTGCCCGGCGGGTCATCAGGAGGTAGCGCAGCCGCTGTCGCCGCATGTGAGGCTACAGCAGCTCTAGGCTCGGACACCGGCGGCTCAATACGGTTACCAGCTGCCTACACAGGTACAGTAGGGCTTAAACCTACCTACGGGTTAGTCAGTAGATATGGGTTAGTGGCCTATGCTAGTAGCCTCGATCAGATAGGCCCTATAGGGAGGTACGTCGAGGATGTGGCTATAATGCTAGAGGTTATATCGGGCCACGATCCTAAGGACTCCACAAGCTTGAAAGTAGCTGCGAAAGACTACGGAAGCTACGTGGTTGACAGGCCCATAAAGACGTATAGGATAGCTGTAATCGAGGAAATGGTTGAAGAGGGTGTCGATAGAGAGGTAATGGCGGTATTTAACAAGACCTTGGAGAGACTTGAGAGTTACGGGCTTTCTGTCGAGTTCAGGAAGATGCCGATAATACGTTACTCCCTCCCCGTTTACTACATAATAGCTATGGCTGAGGCTAGCTCGAACTTAGCTAGGTACGATGGGTTGAGGTACGGTCTAGCTCAGGAAGTAGAGGGGAGGCTCTGGACAGAGGTCTATAAACGTGTCAGGTCTATGGGTTTCGGTAAGGAGGTTAAGAGGCGGATCCTACTCGGTACCTACGTCCTCAGTGAGGGGCTCTACGAGGGGTACTACTTGAAGGCCGCTAAGGTGAGGCGGCTCCTGTACGAGGAGTTTATGAGGCTCTTTAAAGAGTTTGACTTAGCTCTCTCACCGACTTCTCCAATACTACCTCCAAGACTTGGTGAGGTGATTGACGACCCACTCAAACTCTATAGTCTAGATGTGAATACTGTCCCAATAAACCTAGCCGGCCTGCCAGCTCTGAGTGTTCCAGGAGGTTTCATACGTGGGTTGCCTGTAGGTATACAGGTATTCGGGCCGCACTTCTCTGAGGGATGGTTACTTAATGTAGCTCGCTTAATAGAGGTGGCTGGGAAGTGAGTGACGAGGTTGTGATAGGCTTAGAGGTACATGTGCAGATCACCTCCTTAAGGACGAAGCTATTCTGTGGTTGTTCTAGTAATTATAGGGATAGGCCTCCCAACACTAATGTGTGCCCCGTATGTTTAGGGCTTCCCGGGGTTTTACCAGTACTAAACGAGAAAGCTATTGAGAAAGCTGTAGCTGTAGCACTAGCACTTAACTCGAAGATCTCGGAAAAGATAGTTTTTGTGAGGAAGCATTACTTCTATCCTGACCTACCTAAGAACTACCAAATATCTCAGTACGATAGGTATGGTCTAGTACCGGTAGCTACAGGTGGTAGAGTTGTCATCGATGTAGGTGGTTTAAGTAAGACTGTGAGGATACGGAGAATAAATATTGAGGAAGATACTGGTAGGATAGTATACCCGGAGAAGACAGTTCTCGGCAGTAAGTATGCGTTAATAGACTACAACAGAGCCGGGGTAGCTCTACTGGAGATAGTGACAGAACCGGACTTCAGATCCCCGAGAGAGGCTAGAATATTCCTAGAGAAGCTCGCATCAATACTTGAACACCTTGATGTAGCGGATACGTCCCTGGAGGGGGCTATGAGAGCTGACGCCAACATATCGATAGGTGGGAGGGCTAGGGTAGAAATTAAGAATATAGGCTCCCCAAGGGACCTCGAGAAGGCGTTGAGTTACGAGATTACTCGCCAACTTAACATAGTGAAGTCAGGGGGAACTATCGAGAGGGAGACTAGGCACTGGATAAAAGAGCGGGGGATGACGGTACCTTCTAGGGCGAAGGAGCTTGAGGGGGAGTACAGGTACTTCCCGGATCCTGATCTACCTCCTATACCGATATCGAAGGAGCTTATAGAGAGGGTAGCCTCATCCTTACCGGAGCTACCTGATTCTAGGGCTAAGAGAATAGCTAAGGAATACGGTATCGGTGACTACATGGCTTCGGTACTAGTTCTTAACAAGAGGTTGTGCGATCACTTCGAACATACTGCTAGAACTTGCGGGAACCCGAAGCTTATTTCCTCGATACTTGTTAATGAGTTTCTTAGGTGGTTGGACGAAGCTGATATACCTCTATCTACCGGAATTCTCAGGTTAAGTGCGGATAGACTATGTAAGCTAGTACAGTATTTCGAGAAAGGTATTGTGAGTATAAAGCTCCTTAAGGAGTACGTTAGGTTAGCAGTACTTGAGGATAAGGATCCCGATGATTTGGTCAGACAGGGTATTACGACCATCGGAGAGGAGGAGGAGTTAGAGAGGATAGTGACTGAGGTATTCGAAGAGAACCCGAAAGCCGTTTCAGACGCGTTAAGAGATCCGAAAGCTATTAACTTCCTTGTTGGTCAAGTCATGAGGAAGACTAAGGGGAGAGCCGATCCTAAAATCGTTAATGAGATAATAAGGAAGAGGCTGGTGGAGTATGGATCTAAGTAGCTATGTAGATAGAGTTTCTAGGATAGTTTCAGACCCAGCTGTACTTAGGTCCAGGCTCGAGGAATATGGGAATATACTAGAGAACTTACTGAAGAAGTATAGTGAGGTAGTACCGCTAAGCGATAAGGTTACCTACATATTCGTGGGTGATTTACATGGGAACATCGATGATCTCAAGAAAGTGCTTAGACACTTTAGTGAGGATAGATTGAGGAGCGGTGATCTAAAGCTGGTTTTCCTCGGAGACTACGTAGATAGAGGGAACAACCAGCTGGAGGTGTTGATCACTCTCCTAGAGCTTAAGGTAGAGTACACTGAGTCGGTGATCCTACTTAAGGGAAACCATGAGGGGGTAGATGTGGTTGAGCCATCACCCCACGATTTTCCGGAGGAACTGATATCGAGGTACCTGATAAGTGAGGGGTTAAGGATATATGAGGCTATAGTAGACAAAGTCTTCAAGAAGTTACCGCTGGCTGCATACCTCAGGGATCACTTCCTAGCTTTACATGGAGGCCTACCTACCGCAACATTCAGGAAGGCGCAGGATCTGAAGAGCTACTTACTAGGATCTCAGTTCAAGCCGCTAAGGGATATCATAGTAGAGGTACTGTGGAACGATCCCATAGAGTCTAACGACGAGGCTTACCCATCTCCTCGAGGAGCTGGAATGCTTTTCGGACGTCCAATTACTGAGTGGGTTACTAAGACCTTTAACGTAAAGCTCATAGTAAGAGGACATGAACCATGCGCCAGAGGCTATAAGTTTAACCACGGGAATAGGGTTATCACCTTATTTAGTAGGATCGGGCCACCATACTATAACTCGACTGGCGCCTTCCTTGAGATAGATACCACAGAAGAGAACTGGTACAGGTTTGTGAGGAGCGCGCAGTCATTTAGATTCATAAGGCCGGACACATAAAAACCTAGTATTAGCTGGAGAGCCCTACCCCCGAGAGATATTCCAACGCTTTCGTTGGATCCACAAACATATAACGGGATTAAACACTTCCACCTCAACAAGATTGAGAAAAGCGGTTAGAGAAATTCAGATAGTCATCGGCTACCCAAATCAGCGCAATGATGTGGTACTGGGGGTATTATTGCTTTGTTCGAGGCACCCGCTCCGCGCTTCAAAGACTGTGGATCTCCTCGATACTACCTCCATGTAGTCTTCAGGTAAGACAGGTACCCCGTTTTCGTATGGGAATGCGTAGGGTAATTCTATCGACACCTCGTAGTTCCCGATATTGACAGAGAGCCTCAACCCGAACTTAATGTCTAGTTCCTCAAGTAATACTCCCCCCGCTATTTTACTTAATACATAGGCTGTCCCCGCTATCGTTAGCTGTAACTTACCTAAGTTTCTAACTAAGCATTTCAAGCGGAGCTTCGATGTTATACTAGCGTACGTCCTTCCTTTAGGTGGGTGCTCCCCCATTATACCCCCTATTACAACAACATCAACCTCTCTCAGATCCTCCGGCTTTAGACCATCTCTAGCTCTCGGATCAAGAACTATAACGCGCCCTATAACACCCTCCGTCACTAACTCAACTATACTCTTTTCAGTTACTTCAACATTCAATCCTCTTAGAATATTTCTGGTAACCGGATCTCTAACGTTAGTGAATACTGTGGATTTCCCAAATAACTTCACTACGTACTTATACTCACTCAATAGCCAGGGAGATAAGCATTCCTCAAGATGCTCTACAACTACCTTCGTACTACCCACCAAAAACTCTCCTCCACTAAGCTTAATAGAGAAGCTCATTTATAGGATTTGCTGCTATAATGAGTACATTTACAATCTAGTTAAATTTTAAAAATTTTAAACTAGTTAAATTTTAAAAATTTTAAAGTTAGAAAAGCGTTTTTCCGGGAACAGAGGCTGTGCCCTTCACTACATATCACTTAGCATCTGGTTTATTGATCGGGTTCCTACTTAGAAAATATGTTTACTGGCCCAGCTTCCTCATAGCTACCACTATTGTTGTCGACATAGACTTCCTAATTTATAACATTATTTTTTGGAGATACTCACCTCACGGTTATCTTCATACATACTTAGCATCTATAGTAATAGGTGCGTTTATGGGTTACTTAATATACCTAACTAGAGCCTACACTCACTCGTTCTTCAGGGAGCTCTACTTAGCTTATGAGGAGCCCACAGCTCTGAATTCTATTTTGGGTAGTATAGGGGGTTGGGCCCTCCACGTGTTCATGGATTCACTTGTTTATACTGATATAAAGCCCTTCCTACCTATTCAATATAATCCGCTCTATGTGGGGTATTCCGGAATTTATGTGCTCTTAGATGTAATCCTGTTTAGTGGACTAATAACATACTTCATTCATCTTTATAGAGTTTCAAAGAGCGGTAATAGCTTAGTTAGTAAACTACGGATAGGATTTTTAATGGTTTTGGTAGGTCTCCTTGCGGTTCCTATGGGGCTTTGTGGAGCTCTCTATATTTGCGGAGATCTTAGGTCGTGGTTCTATATTTTAGCTGGTGAGTTCCTGGTATTGCTAGGTTTAGGTCTAGTTACGCAAGCTCTTGTAATTCTCGGGCACTTTAGTAGAGTTAAATCCTGGATTACATTATTACTCGTACTAGTCGCGGTAATTCTCTTTAATATTTTAGAGGTCTTACACAACCCTTCAGATGCTATTATGATCTCATGGGTTCTCTCATTAGTAATATCGCTACTTCTAAGAAAACCTCTCAGAGTAGTTAAGCTCGAATTCAGTAAATTCAGCATATCGATAGCAAATCTATTAGTAGTAGCTGTTTTTCTCTCGGCATTTGTAGTTGGAATACCATTACTTTTGCTCTCACTATTATTGCTAGCTGCTAAGGCTCGTAACATAGCTTAGCTACAGTATGGGGTACTAGGTTTCCTAGGTGTTGTTATACTACTTACTCTCTGCTGGGGGCTGGTAAGGTAGGTGCCGAGTTTTTTGTGTTGTAGTCTGGGTCGTGTGACTGGTCTCACTAGGTATTTCTACCTCCTCAAAGAGTTCAAGTATTTTTCTAGCTGTCTCAGCGGTTTCCTTATCTACGTGGACTACCTCGGCACCACAGCCAGGTAAGCCGTAGACTACGCACCACCCTGGTGAGGACGTAGCTAAGGACGTGAGGGCTAGGAGGTCCTCTTCACCCTCTACGGATATCAGTATTCTCTCTCCTTCCGCGGACTCCATCACGGCGCTAGCTATTTTCTCAGCAGGGTCAGCACATATATGGGATCTGGGGTTAGAGCATTTCACTATCTTACTGAAGAACGTTATTGGTATAGCCTCAGCTTGCGTCCTCCTACTTAACCCGTCGACTACGCACACCCTGGGTGTATATCCGTACTTGAGGAGCCTTGAACATATGAAGTCCCCAACAACTATCACCCCACTACAATCCTCCACAAGCTCGAGGACCTTCTTCGTTACGTACTCTTCACTTCCACATACTACTACACCGAGAAATCCTCGCCCCAGCGAGTTCCTCAAGTATTCAGGCATCTTAAGGCACTTCACCGCTCATCAGGTAAGTCTATGTCACAGCCTAAATTAGTTCGGTGTCGGTATTAGACATTCTTCATACAAAACTTCTGAGACATCATAATACAAAAAAGCATGAGAAGAGCCTTCGAGATCCCAGCGTATAGCTTATAAACTCACTAAGTAAGAAAGTATACGGCCGCAACCTCCCGGCGGCGGCTGGACTGGACGGGGGGTGAAACCCCCTGAATGAAAGGACGCCTCCGGTTGCGGCCACAGAGAAAATTACGCTGACATACAATGGGGGCCTGAATAAACCGGGGCACTAACCCCGGGCTATTCAGGTCCGACAGGGGCTACCTAGACCACGTAGTAGACCAGCTAGCACACCCCGCGGCCTTGCGGCCGCGACTCCGGTTGATCCTGCCGGACCCGACCGCTATCGGGGTGAGGCTAAGCCATGGGAGTCGTACGCCCCGGATACCGGGGCGTGGCGGACGGCTGAGTAACACGTGGCTAACCTACCCTCGGGACGGGGATAGTCCCGGGAAACTGGGGCTAATCCCCGATAGGTGGGGACTCCTGGAAGGGGCCCCACCTAAAGGGTTCTACGGGGATGTCCGTGGAACCGCCCGAGGATGGGGCCACGGCCCATCAGGTTGTTGGCGGGGTAACGGCCCGCCAAGCCTATAACGGGTAGGGGCCGTGAGAGCGGGAGCCCCCAGATGGGCCCTGAGACAAGGGCCCAGGCCCTACGGGGCGCACCAGGCGCGAAAACTCCGCAAATGAGGTAGTCGTAGGCGTTAGTGAGTCTACGACTCCTCAGCGGAATGCGGGAAACCGTGACGGGGTCACCCCGAGTGCTCCGAAGAGGAGCTTTTCCCCTCCGTAAGATGGAGGGGGAATAAGCGGGGGGCAAGTCTGGTGTCAGCCGCCGCGGTAATACCAGCCCC
>ERZ1669249.37-NODE-37-length-94789-cov-5.872580_pt1 | contig 94789 bp, 90 predicted proteins | sample MGYA00579293_ERZ1669249 | MGnify/ENA primary metagenome ERZ1669249 (study PRJEB41166, sample SAMN08046057) | hot springs metagenome | biome: hot spring; feature: neutral hot spring; material: thermophilic sediment; isolation source: thermophilic sediment from... | reverse complement strand
GTCTCCACTTCTCCCCGTACTTCTTGGCTAGCAGGTAGGTTGCAAGCCCTCTCCCGCCGAGAAACATCCTGTATGCTTTCTCAGGTATCTCGAGAACGTGTGCAACCCCGGTTGCTAAGTCAACCTCTAACAGCCTGCCCCAGAAACCTTTCACTCAGCCTCACCCATCATCTTAACCAGTAGCTTCGTCGAGGCTTCCTCAGGCTTTACCAAGTAGTTTTTAACAACTCCTCCTTCAGGCTTGTTAACCAGTTGTAGAGCGTGATAACCCATTTCACTACATACTTTCACACACTCCGGCTCCCCGTTGCACAGGTTGCATATGATTACCCCTTGTTTGCCCGGGAGAATCCTTGGTATGTTTCCAGGGCATGCCGTGACGCATGCTCCGCACATGGTGCACTTCTCCTTGTCAACCAAGACTTCCCCGTGCTCGCCCACGCTTAACGCTTGGAACGGGCATGAGGAGACACAGGGGTAGTCGTCGCATTGAACACATAAGGAGATGACGGGCAGCCCCGGAATTATCTCGTAAACCCTTATCCGCGCGGCTTCAGGCCAAACCATGTTCTCATGCTTTAAAGAACACACTATTTCGCAAAGCTTGCAGGAGGAGCATTTGGAGAAGTCCCTTAAAATCCAGATAGGCATTATACATCTCCAGCAATTATTATTTTTAAAAGCATATTATTAAAAAGATTTATTCCAATTATATAAAATGGTGGAAAAATGGATCCATTCACACTACTTATAATTCTAGCGATAGTATTATTCATCGGGATTCCACTACTTTCAGCCAGCATTAAGATTATAAGAGAGTATGAGAGAGCTGTTGTTTTCAGGCTTGGAAGGCTTTTGGGCGCCAAGGGCCCTGGAATAATAGTCATCATCCCGTTCTTCGATAATTTGGCGAAAGTGGATTTAAGACTGGTCTCGGTTGACGTTCCAAAGCAGGAGATAATCACCAGGGATAACGTCAGCGTGAAGGTTGACGCTGTCATCTACTACAGAGTGATAGACCCTGTCGCAGCGATAACCAAGGTGGCTAATTTCCATTACAGCGTGAGCCTGCTCGGTCAAACCGTGCTGAGGGACGTGCTGGGGCAGGCTGAACTGGATGATCTCTTATCCAGGAGGGAAGAACTGAACAAGAAGATTTCAGGCATCCTGGACGAGATGACAATGCCCTGGGGTATCAAGATCTCGGCCGTTACGATCAAGTCGGTCGAGCTCCCCGAGGAGTTGATGAGGGCGATGGCAAAGCAGGCTGAGGCAGAGAGGTGGAGAAGAGCAAGAATTATAGAGGCTGAGGGCGAGAGGCAGGCGTCTCAAATCCTCGGCGAGGCTGCGAGAGTCTACGAGGAGCATCCAACCGCTCTAAGGCTTAGAGAGCTTCAGACGTTGATAGAGGTTGCGAGGGAGAAGGCGCTGATAGTGGTTACGGAGACCGGGGCGTCGTCAACAGGGGTGTCGATCGCTTCTTACAAGGCGATTAAAGAGTTCGAGAAGAAGCAGGGAGGATGAAGACATCCTTGAAGAGGAGTAGGCTTCAACTGTTTTTTACGACCTACATATTCATTCTCGCATTCACAATCATAGCGGTTGGTTTCACGCTGAAAACTGCTTCTAGCGAGAGAATTACCTCAGCCGTGATGTTCACTATTGAGGCACCATGGGACACTATTGACGATGGAGTCAAGGAATGCTTTATCGACGCTCTTAGATATGCGGAGAGTAAAGGTGTGGTTTTCATCTACAGAGTTGACTCCTACGGGGGCTATCTTGACGCGGGTTTCGAGATAGGGGATGCTGCTTTAAACTCCAAGGTTCCAACCATCGCTTATGTTCACCGTAACAAGGCTTTGAGCGCTGGTACATTGATAATACTGCCAGCAGACATACTGGCTGTTCAAAAATACTCTATAATAGGGGCTATGCAACCAATCACCGTTAACCCTGTCACAGGTGAGATAGTATATATTAACGAGTCAAAAGTGTTGAACCCTATTATAAAGAGGGCTGAGGCATACTCTTCCCGCGCAGGAAGAAACGTTACAGCCGTAGAACTCTTCATTAAGCAGGCCCTCGTCCTCAATTCAACAGAGGCGCTTCTAAACAACGTAGCCGACTACGAGGTGTCAAGCCTTGAGGAATTGCTTGAAAAGGTAAACGGCCGCACCGTGGTGGTTAACGGTGTTGAATACGTGATAGATGTGAAGCCGTATATGATTGAAGAATACTCGTGCAGTGTAAGGTCGCGGCTGATTTCACTCCTCATGAACTCATACGTGGCAAACGTTTTCGTAACAATAGGCTTGCTTGGAACAATTTTCGCGCTTGTCTCAGGGAAGCTTGCTGTTCTACCTATCACACTCCTCTTCCTCTTACTCGGACTGGTCTCCGTTGGAGTGAGCGCTAACTTCATATCAATATTTCTCATCATACTGGGGGCGGTTCTCCTGGCTGTCGAGCTGTTCGTGATACCTGGGTTCGGGATAGTGGGTATAAGCGGGATTCTCCTACTAGCCTTTGGTTTCGCCCTTCTCCCTGCCTACATCCCCACAGGGGTTTCCCCCTCCCTGGAATATATTAATACCGTGAGAACAATTATTATAGTGGTAACAGCGTTTTTAGCAAGCGTTTTTTCCGTTATGATTTACAAGGTGGTTAAGGTGAGGAAGAAGAAGCCGGTCGAGTTCACTCCTGCGGGAAAAAGAGGGAGAACAGTGGATTGGTTGAGGCCCGGAGAGACGGGTTTTGTCAAGGTTGAGGGAGAGTATTGGAGAGCAGTGTCTGACGAGGTTATACCGCCGGAGACTGAAGTGATTGTTGTCGAAATGCTTGAAACCGGTGTTTTAAAAGTTAAAAAGGCAACATAGTTTAAATGATTAAGTAAATTTTAACAGATATTACCATCAGATTTTCATTGTTAAGTTTAAATAATTGTTATATAGTATTTTGAACTGGGAGTGCATATGAGTTTCACGAGGATGTACAGGGCCTTATTCATTGATACGAGTTCGAGGAAGCACTGGGTTGAAGAATTCCCGTTGAACAAAGTGTTCAGCCCAATATCTCTAGCGTTGAAACTGCACATGGAAAGATATAAGACATGGAGCAAGCCGGTGTACGATCCAAGTAATGCTCTCATCCTTGGAACAGGCTTGTTCGCAGGCAGCAAGCTCTATGGTGTTCACAGATTCATAGCAGTGTTCAGAAGCCCTTTAACCAAGGGCCTTCACGCCTCGGCCATGGGGGGAGCCGCCTACCAGTTCAACGTGAACGCTGACGCAATAGTCGTGGTCGGAAAGAGCGAGAAACCGTTAATCCTCAAGATATATGATGAGGGAGACGGGAACCCCAGGGTTGAGTTTCACGAGATTCCAGAGGAAATGCTCGTAAACATATGGAAGGGTTACGGAGGGTTTAAAGGAATTTACGCTCTACAGGCATACCTGAGCGATCTTTTCAAGGATTTCTACGAGGCTTTTAACGGTAGGAGTATACTAGTAGGTCCAGCAGCAAAGAACACTAACATAGGGGCTCTCGCATCTATAACACTGGTTAAAGGGAAAATGGATTACGGTAGTGAAGACTTCGCAGCGAGAGCCGGGGGTGGAAGCGTACTTTACAGGTCTCACGGGGTTGCAGCAATAGTCTACGGTGGAAGGTTCGACAGGTCTTCCAGGATTCCTGCCGAGCTCAGGGATTTGAGAAGTATTAACGAGATATTCCAGGGTCTTGCCAAAAAAGCTTACGTCGAGTTTGTAATAGAGTCTGGCACAAAGTACAGGTATGATCCGAAAATGAACACTGGTGGAACACTTGGAGGCAACTACCCGCATTTAAAAGTCACGACGCCCATGTTCAACTGGAACATGATCTACTATCCTAAGGAGGTTAGGGAGAGGCTTCATTCACTGATTATGAAGCACATGTGGGAACCGTTCAACAAGGAGGCTATTGAGACAAGGAGTTGGAAGACGTGTGGAGAGCCATGCCCCTTAGCGTGCAAGAAGGTTAGGCTTGGCAAGTACAAGAGCGATTACGAGCCCTACAATGGTTTAGGACCCATGATAGGCGTGTTCGATATTCATGATGCTGAGAAAGTGGTTGAAGCCGGAGACGCCTACGGGTTTGACGCCATAGAGCTGGGCCAAATCATAGGGTTCGTCTTTGAAGCCCTTCACAAGGGGCTTCTAAGGCCTGAAGAGGTTGGGCTTTCATCGAAACCATTCTTCGACCCTGTTAAATACTCGATTGAGAACAGCAGGGTTAACGCTGAGCTTGCGTTGAAGATAGTTGAATACCTCGCCTTCGGCACCAACCCCGTTCTAAGGCTGATAGGCGAGGAGGGTTTAAGAAGCGCTGCCAAGCTCTTGGACCTGCTCTACAAGGAGAGGGTTGATGAATTGAAAACAAGGTTCAGCGACCTACCAGTCTACGCTGTCTTCGGCGAGAGGGGGCATATAACCCCGAACTTCTACTGGACACCGGGTCTAGTGGCGCCTTTGCCTGTTCTCGGGAAGTACTGGACGGTTTACTCTGGAGTGTTCACGGATCCCGAAGAGTTTGCGGCTAAATCGTATGAAAGAGCAGTGTATGAAGCCCTGCTTGAGGATACAGGATTTTGCAGGTTCCACAGAGGCTGGGCTGAGAAACACGTTTCAACAATCCTTGAAAAATACTACGGTGTCGAGAAACCGTTGGAGAGGATTAAGAACATCTACAAGCAGGTGGCAGAGTACCAGGAGCTGGCAGGGGCTTCCCCTGTTTACTGGGATTCTCAGAAAATCATAGACTTCATGGCTAAGGCGAGCGAGGAGTATCAGAACCAGAAGTGGATCGGGTTGTTCGCAATAGATAAGGAAAAGGCGGCTTATGAATGGTGGAGCAAGTTCTACCAGAAACTTAAAGAATTGACCGGGTAATTCTTTTTTAATACTTCAAATTAATTGTTATTCTTGAACCAGTGTTAGATGGGAATTGGATTGGAGAGTCTCATAGAGAAATGCCTGTATCAATACCTTGAAGAAGCATTGACCCGGAGCCTAGGGTTTTCAAGGGAGGAGATTAGAAAACTCGTGGAAGAAGGCAGGTTGAAAATTAACAGGACACCCGATCATAGAATGGGGGATTACGGAGTCGCTCTTCACATACTGTTGAAAAACATTCCTCGCGAAGAATGGCCTAGGAAGGGAGAGCAGCTTTTAGAAGAGTTAAACAGGCTTGGCTTTAAACAAGAGTGCAGGATCTTGGAGGCAGGATTTGTGAACGGCTATTTAAACGTGACCATAGACTACTCGTCCATTATTTCAAACCTGGTGAAAGAATTCCTCGAGGACGGGTTCAAGAGCACTCTATCGAGTTATGGAGGCGGTAGAACAATAGTTGTCGAACACACCAGCGCCAACCCGGTACACCCTCTTCACATTGGGAGTGGTAGGAACAGCGTCATCGGTGACACTTTCGCAAGGCTTTCGAGGAAACTAGGCTTCAACGTGGTTACAAGGTTCTACGTTAACGATTTAGGAAGGCAGGCTGCGGTTTTAGCCTACGGTGTTTCAAAGCTGCGGAAAAACAGCATATATCCGCCGCAGGGAGTGAAAATAGATCATTGGTACGGCATGGTTTACGCTTCAGTAAACATCATAATGATGATTCGCAAGCTTTCAAACGAGCTTAAAATCATTGAAGAAGAATTGTTCAACAAGCTGAGGCTTTACGTGGAAAGCAATAAGGAGAAATTACGTGCAGCCCCGCTCCTGAATGCTCATTTAGAATCCTTCATGAGCATAAAGCCTCTTGTTCACAATCCCTTTAAAAAACTAGCCGAATTCTCCCGTGAAATCAGGAGGCTTAAGAATGCTGAAAAGGATCCAACAGGGAAACAGGTAGCTGGTGAAGTATGGGGGCTAGTAGCGCCTTTACTGGAAAAATTCAGGGAAACCTACCGTGAATACCTTTCCTACGTTAAAGCAGGAGCACTCCTGCAATCCCTAAACCCCGAGGTCTACACTGCTCTCTCCAGGGAGGTTGGGAGTTACGAAGAAGCTGAGAAGGAGATAACATCGTTAATGTGGAAGGCGGAGCACAGGGATCCCGAGGCTCTTGGCTTGTTGAAACAAGTGAGCAATGATGTTTTAACCGGGTTCAAGGAAACGCTGAGCAATTATGGTGTGTCTTTCGACGGATTTGACTTTGAGTCGGAGGATGAGATTGTAAAATTATCTCAGGAGATCGTTGAGAAGATCCTGGAAACAGGCTATGCTAACATTGTTGATGGTGCAGTGGAGTTAGACTTGAACAAGGCTGCCCAGCAGGTTGAGTTCGTCAGAAACCTTTTCGCACCAGATAATCCTGGAAGATTCATAGTAAGGAGGAGCGACGGCACCACGTTATACGTGACTAGAGATATCGCCTATAGCATTATCAAATTCTCCAAATACCACGCGGAGAAAGTTTACAACGTCATCGCTATTGAGCAGGATCGTGCCCAGAAACAGTTGAGGGCAGCGCTGAAAATTCTCGGGTTTGACAGGGAGGCAGAGAACCTTGTTCATTTCGCATATGAAATGGTTCAGTTGAAGAATATGAGGATGAGCGGTAGGCGGGGAGTCTACTATACGATGGATGAGCTTCTTGTAGATATGACTCGAACCCTGGTGGAGAAACAGCTTGGACAGGTCCAGAGAAAGGGAGTGCAAGAAGATTTAAGCTCAACTCTCCCTTACGCTAGGGAGCTGGCGGTTGCTAACGCAAGGGCTCTTCTCCTCTCCGTTGAACCAGGGAAGGTGTTGTTCTTCGACCCTGAGAGAATAGGGGAGTTCGAGCACGGAGTCACTATTGCATACTCTTTCGCTAGATTGCAGAGTATTTTGAGAAAGCAATGGGGTCTTGAACCGCTGGAGGCGCTGGACGAGATTAAGGGAAGGCTTCTCGAGGAGATTTCAAAGCATGGTATGTCGCCCCCTACCACTGTTGATGAGAAGAAGCTGATCGAGTGGTTGAATGCTTTCACGCAAACCTTGATCACTGCTCACGCAGAGATGAAGCCGAACCGGCTGCTGGAGTATGCTCACAGTTTAGCGCTCGACTTAAACAGGTTCTATGAGAAATGTAGCGTGATAGGAGAGAGGGATTTAAGAATCAAGAACCTGAGACTCCTACTAGTAGTGGCAAGCCTCATAACCCTGTCCGAGTTGATGGAAATACTCGGGATTCCAAGGTTGAGAAGGCTTTGAAAGTATTCAAGCTTAAAAGCCTGGTAGACATTCCAGGTTTTCTAGCGATATGGGTTTCCATCTCATCTGCCAGCGTCATAGTAGTGCTGTCTAATGCTCCCGCAGAAGTATGCGCGTTTTGGAGGACTTTCCTCACATCACTAATCTTCGCACCTTTCACACTGACTCAAAGGAGGTTTACTTTCAAACCGCACCACTTGTTATCAGGCATCTTCCTGGGCTTACACTTCGTTTTCTGGATGCAGAGCCTCTTCCTGCTCCCGGTTTACCAGAGCACTTTGATAGTTGTTACATACCCGGTTTTCAACGTTGTACTCGATTTTCTTATCTTTCATGAAAAGCCGGGTTTGAAGAAAATCCTGGGTTTTTCCACAGCCTTGATTCTTCTATGGGTTTTCCTTCAAGTAAATAACTTAACATTCAACTACGGGGTCTTCCTAGCATTCGCAGCGGCCTTGTTTGCAGCCGGGTATTTTGAAATAGGAAGGTACGCTAGAAGCAGGCTGGGGGAATCCACTTTAACCTATGCCACACCAACGTACTTGACAGCGTCAGCACTAGCCTTACTCTACTCTATTTTAAAAGGTTCCGAAATTGTTTCATACACTTTGGAGACTTATGTAGCGTTCATCCTGCTGGCTCTAGTGCCAATGATAGGGGGACATACCCTGATGAACTACTACATGAAGAAGTATCCGGCTTCAACAGTTACAAGCATTGCTCTTGGGGAGCCATTCGGGGCAGGGTTGCTCGGTATGGTCCTCTTATCGCAACCTTTAACTCCTTTGAGCCTGTTCATAGGCTTCTTAATAATCAGCTCTATAATCCTTATAATTTATTAGGCATAGTATTGACCATATATATTTTTATATACGATATCATGTAGATATGTTAAGGGTGTTTTCTGTGAAGAAGCCTGAAATATTTGTTGAACCGGGTAAGCAGGGGACTAAGAGTAAGTACTGGATTGAGCAGCACTATACTTATATAGCCACAACGACGCATGACCCGGAAGACCTTCCCTTAGTGATTGAGAGAGGAGAAGGGGTCTGGCTTTACGACGTTGATGGGAATAAGTATCTTGATTTCTCCAGCGGCATTGGCGTGAACAACCTCGGTTATCCAACACATCCAGAGGTTAAGAAGGCTATTATCGAGCAGCTGGATAAGCTGGCTCACGGAGCTGGAACAGACTATTTCAACCCGTACCAGGTTATGCTTGCCAAGAAGTTGGTTGAAATAGCTCCTGGAGACTATCGTAGAAAAGTATTCTTCGCCAACAGCGGGACCGAGGCTAACGAGGCTGCTTTAAAAATATCGAGGCAGGCTACGGGGAGGAAGTTCTTCATAGCCTTCTACGGCGCCTTCCACGGGAGAACCATGGGAAGCATGGGTTTGACAGCGAGCAAGCCAATTCATAAAAAGCTGTTCTTCCCCTGGATGCCCGGGGTTGTCCACGTACCATATCCAAATCCATACAGAAACCCGTGGCATATCGACGGGTATGAAAACCCTGGTGAACTAGTAAACAGAGTGCTAGAGTTCATAGAGGAATACGTTTTCGACAAGCTAATACCTCCTGACGAGGTTGCAGCAGTTTTCGCCGAGCCTATCCAGGGTGAGGGCGGCTACGTGGTTCCTCCAAGAGAGTTTTTCAAAGAACTGAAAAAGCTCCTGGAGAAGCACGGTATTCTATTCGTGGCCGATGAGGTTCAAATGGGGATGGGCAGGACAGGGAGAATGTTCGCTATAGAACACTTCAACACGGTTCCAGAAGTAATAACTCTCGCCAAGGCTTTAAGCGGTGGTGCAATACCGATAGGTGCCACCGTGTTTAAGGCAGACCTTGATTTCAAGGCTCATGGAATGCACAGCAACACCTATGGTGGAAACGCCTTAGCATCTATTGCCGCGTTGAAAACTATAGAGGTTGTGGAGACACTGCTACCGCACGTTCAAGAGCTCGAGAAATTGTTCAGGGAGAGCCTGGAAGAGTTGAAAGAGAAGTATCCCTACGTGGGAGATGTCAGAGGCATCGGGCTTGCATGGGGCGTTGAGTTCGTCAAGGATAAGTCAAGCAAGCAGCCAGCGCCCGATTTTAGGAACAAGGTTGTCGCTAGAGCTTTGAGGAAGGGTCTAGCCCTCCTTCCATGCGGTAAGAGCACGATCAGGCTGATACCGCCGCTAATAATCAGCGAAGAGGAAGCCTTGGTAGGGTTAAAAATATTTGAAGAATCGATAAAAGAGATCGTTTAAACTAGCTCAGATATTTTTCACTCAAATACTTCACTAAATACTCGCTATTGTAGGGTTCTCCAAGCATTTTCTCGAGAAGTTGCTTGGGCGGGTAGGTCGCACCCCATTTGTGAATCCTTTCCTTCTGCCATTCCTGAATCCTGTTAAACTCCCCGGTCCTTACCGCTTCCTCCAGCTTGATCTCCCTGCTCATTGCATCTTTCATCTGCGCGCTTAACAGGTTTCCAAGTGTGTAGGTGGGGAAGTACCCTATGCTACCCATACTCCAGTGAATATCCTGTAGAACTCCCTCCCCGTAAGTCTTAGGCTTAACGCCCAGTAGCTCATCCATTTTACTATTCCACAGCTCCGGTAGGTCATCAACTTTTATCTCGTTGTTCAGCATCAGCATTTCAAGCTCTGCTCTTAGAAGAATATGCATGTTGTAGGTTACCTCGTCAGCGTCAACCCTTATTAGGCTGGGCCTGACCGTGTTGAAGTAGTAGTATATCTCCTCCGGCGTGTACTTCCTCACGAACTCTAAGTGCTCCTTGAGAACAGGGTAGATGAACTCTGTGAAAGACATTGACCTACCCACTATATTCTCCCAGAACCTGCTCTGACCCTCGTGAACACCCAGGCTTACCCCACTCCCTATCGGAGTGTAGGATAATGCCGGGTCTATCTGCAGCTGGTAGAGCGCGTGTCCATATTCGTGGATGACGCTGTACATTGTCCTCTTGAAGTCCACCCCTTCATACCTGGTAGTGATCCTGACATCGTGAATGCCCATATCTATTGTGAAGGGGTGGGCTGATACGTCCAGTCTCGCCCTCTTACCTAGTGGGAAGTTAAAGAATTCTAGTATTTTCCTGTTAACAGCCTCCATTTTCGACGGTTCATACGGGACTTTCTCTAATTCATGCTCCCTCGGGTATTTTCCAGCAGTGGTAACCTTAACAATCAGATGCTTCAAGCTGGGTTTCAAACCGTTGAAGAGATTGACAACATCGCTGGTCTTCAACCCCTCTTCATACATGTCGAGTAGGGCATCGTAAGGGTGGTTTTCCCACCCAATGTAATCGGCTGCTTTCCTAGACAGGTCGAATATTTTGGCAAGATAGGGCTTAAACATGTTGAAATCGTTTTTAGACTTTGCCTCTCTCCAAACCACCATGGCTTCCTGGGTGGTTTTCGATAGCTCTGCGACCAACCATGGAGGCAAGGCTTTCATTATTTTAATCTCTCTCTGAAGAACCCTAACTACTCCTTTCTCGAAATCGTTTAACCCTTCTTGCTGACCCGCCTTCTCCACTAATTCGACGAATTCTGGTTTAAGAATCAACTGCTGGTGTAGCAGGCTGATCTCAGCCCTTGCAACCGCCCTGTCCTTAACACCCTCCATCGGCATGTAGGTCTCACTATCCCAGCCCATCAGGCTTGAAGCATGCCCTATAGCCCATATCAACCTGTACTTTTCAAGGATTTCTTTTATCAACGGGTTTTCAAACACAATTTTCACCGATATATTATTGCTAACCTGTGGGATAAAAAGATATTTATAGCGCATTAACGAAAATAACATATTGATTGAAATGCCGACAGCGATTATTCTCGCAGGAGGACTCGGTAGCAGGCTCCATCCTTTGACAAAAACCCTCCCGAAACCTCTTATTCCCTTAGCTGGAAAACCAATTCTGCAGTATATTGTAGATTTGTTGAAAATAAACGGTTTCGACAGGCTCATAGTAGCTGCAAGATATTTAGGCCATCATATAGTTAACTACTATAGTGGTTCTAAGGAGGTAGAGGTATACTTAATAGATTCGAAGGACACTGCTGACGTTCTCAGAATACTCGCAGACATTATTTCTGAGGAGTGTTTTCTGGTGTCGATGGGAGATATCTTGACGAATGCCCCGGTTAAAGAGCTTTACAGGGATCATGTCAGGAACAATGCGATAGCGACCATAGGTTTGAAAGAGGTTGAGAACCCCCTACCTTACGGCTTAGTCTTCCTTGATGAGAGGAGAAGAATAGTCTTATTCACAGAGAAGCCGATTTCGCTGGAGGTTTACCTCCTAAGTGTTGCACACTACAAGTACAGAGTTGAGAGCTCCTACTGGAATCTGGTTAACACAGGCTTCTACATGTTCAACGACGACATATTGACTATATTAAGGGAGAATGAGAGTTTAATGGATTTCGGCAGACACGTTTTCCCTTTCCTGCTCGAGAACGACTATGAGCTTAGAGGCTGGATAATGCCGGCTGAAACCTACTGGAGCGATATCGGAAGAATAGAAACCTACAAGGAGGCAGCATGGGATCTTCTCGATAATAAGGTCTCAGGTGTTCAACTCCCCGGGGTTTTAAAATCCTCCGGTATACGGGTAGGGGGTAACGTTGATCTCAAAGGGGAATTAATACCTCCTGTTTACGTCGGGTCCAACGTTGTTGTTGAGGAAGGGGCTAAAATCGGCCCATACTCGATTCTCGAAGACGGCGTCGTCGTAGGTAGGAATGCTATTGTTCACGAGTCCATAATCTGGCATAGGAGCTTGCTAATGGATGAGTCATACGTTTTCGACTCTATAGTCATGAACAACGTGGTTGTAAAACCCGGCGTTAAAATCGTATCCTCGGTGGTAGGTGCAGGTAATGTGGTTTCATCAGACCTTTATAGACAAAAATTAGATGTTATGAACGAGGTGTCACCATATGCTCAGGATTGAGAGGGAGCGGTTTATCGGTAAACCCGTGGATGAGGTTACCTTAGAAGACGTCACAGGCCTTGGAGCCCTGCTTGGAGAATATTTTGGAGGGGAACGCACCCTATTCGTGAGCGGCAGGGATTTCTATCCCGCTTCAAGAATGTTTAAAAGGGCTTTAACAGCGGGCTTGATGAGTAGTGGAGTTGAAGTATTAGATTTCCACGAATCCATTAACGGCGAGATAGCTTTCAGTATTAAAAGGTTCGGGGCAAGAGGAGGATTCAGCATAGTGCAGGATCCTTACAATCCCGTTAAGATAATGATTCGGGTTTTCAAAGCCCCAGGTGTTGAAATAGTTGGCGGAGAACTGGAGAAAATAATTTCGAGGGAGAGAATTCTACAGCAAGGTGAGAAAAAAGTCGGATGGGTTAACTACGCAGAGTACATTCATAAACTATATGTTTCAGCCCTGGCTTCTTTTGTTAAGACGGATGTTATTATTGATGAGAAATTAAGCATTGTCGCAGGCTCATCGAGAGGAGCCCTTGACATTGTTCTACCGGAGCTTTTCACCTCTATAAAAATAGATAGCATAGTTTTCAGCACAAGGAAAATGATCGAGGAACGGACGGGCTATCCCTTGACTAATGAAATGTTGAAAACATCGAGGATTGTTAACGCTTTGAACGCGGATCTGGGAGTGATTTTCAATAATGATGCCTCCTCGATCACCGTTTACACTAAGAAAACAGGATTCCTCCTCCCCGAGGAACTAGGTATTATCCTTCTCTCAAGATACCGCCCAGGCTCTAAAATCCTCATAGATAAATGGTGGAATAGCAAATATGTTGAGGAAGTTGAATCAAACTACAACGTGGTTAAAGCTACTTGTGAAGAAGAGTTTTTCACAAAGCTGAAGAAGGAGCAGCCTGTTCTAGCTTTAAATGGTAAAGGCGAAGTAGTTATCCCGTTGTTCAGCATGGGCTATGACGGTTTATTGGGTTTCATGGCGTTGCTTGAGGCAATCTCATTGGTAAACATGAACATATGGGATAAGATCACTGAGACCAGAGCTAAGCTGGTAGGGGAGCGATCGAGCTGTCTCGATCTCGAAAGCGTTATGAAGATGTGTGTTGAAATGGGCGCTAGGTGCGTGAAGTTTGCTGGAGGCGTACGTGTGGAGAGAAATAATACAATTTACACCTACCTTTACGACCCCAATCAAGACTGCTTCAGAGAGATTGAATGATAACTGATTTATCAAAATATTTATAACAAGTTATCATATTTCATACACATGGGCTTAAAGTGATCACCGCTAAAATAGCTGAGGCAGGGTTCTCGGAGGGTAAACCCATCATTAAAAACATATTGATAGAGAGTTCTAAAGCCTCGGTTACTCTCCTATTGGGTGAGTCAGGTTCGGGTAAGACCACATTATTACTCTCCCTTACTGGTGTCCTCGAATTTCTGCTTAACGGCTACGTGAAAGGGTCAGTGAGAATTGATGATTTGAACCCGCTTGATGGTAATGATTACTTGAGGCTTCCGTCAAAGATAGGCTTTGTAATGCAGGATCCGGAGAAACAGCTTGTAATGCCAACCCCATTTGACGAAGCTGTTTTCACCTTCCAGATGAGAGGATATGATGAAGAGGAGGCTATTAAGAGGGCTCGCGACCTCCTTGCAATAGCGGGGCTCTCAAACAAGATGAATCTTCACATAGAAAACCTTTCAGGTGGAGAGAAGAGGAGGCTGTCGATACTCTTATCAATCATTCACGAGCCACCTGTGCTCATCCTGGATGAACCCTCGGCTTCACTAGATGTTGAAGGTATCAAGATGGTTAGAGAAATTGTGAAGAAGTATAAGGAACGAGACAACACCACAGTTCTCATTGCTGAGCACAAGCCCGTTTTCTACACAGATTTAATAGACAATGCATTTGTCCTTGAGAAAACCGGTTCGAGGAAGGTGGACCTTGAAACACTTTACAAATCCTCCGTGGTAGATATAACTTCGCATCACTGCGTTGAGCAGAATAATGAAAACAGCTCGGTGGGAGAGGTTTTACTTGAAACTTTTGATTTAGACATAGGTTTCGACAAGCCGTTGATTAAAAATATCAATCTTTTAGCCCGCAGGGGCGAAGTAATCGGTATATTAGGTCCTAATGGCTCGGGCAAAACAACATTGTTAAAAACCATCGCTGGGTTTTACAAGCCACTGGCGGGAGAGATTAGAATTGCAGGGAGTACCAGGGTTTTCTATGTTCCACAGAATCCTGACCTTCTTTTCCTATTTAAAACGGTTGAAAAAGAGCTGAAGGAGACGAGTAAGAAAACAGGCTTCACATTTGACGGGTTGGTAGAGCTTATCCCATGGTATCCGAGAGTCAGGGGGCTTAATCCCCACTGGCTCAGCCACGGTCAGAGGCGTTGGTTGAGCATAATTATTGCATATGCTTACTCAAGAGGAGTTATCCTGCTTGATGAGCCGACGACGGGGCTTGATTATGTGAGGTTTAATCATTTGAAAAGACTGGTTGATGAGTTAAAGAGGAAGGGTGTTTCATTCCTGGTGAGCACTCATGATCCCAGGGTTGTTAGTGAAATAGTTGACAGGGCTTACGTGATTGATAATGGAAGACTGGTCGAGGTTGACAAGTGCAAGATTGTGGAGGAATACTACTCGAGAACAGGTGTTTCTGCGTGAGGAAGCCTAGTGTAGCAGTGGTTTTCATCTACGCGCTTATTTTGACAACCCTAGCCTTATTGTTGAAAGAACCGCACAGGATTCTGCCGCTGGTGGTTTTCAATGCGTCTATGTCTCTTATTGTGGGATGGAGGAAAGTCTGGTGGCTCTACTTCTTAATACTCGTGGCTTCAATAGGGATTTTCACAAATGCTTTATTCTTCGCCAATACGGGAGGCACTGTCTTAGACACCGGGTTTTTCGTTGTCAGAGAGAACGCTTTGAAAGGCTTTGTCACGGTAACGTTAAGGGTAATGTTGATCGCGGGGGTTGGAGCTTTCTTCGTGGCATTGTTCGAACCTCTGGAAATAATTAAAGGCTTCACGAGAGAGCTCCGCATGCCGGCATCGATCTCTCTTTCGCTTTCATACGCTCTTAGACTGCTACCTCTTCTCAGGAAGGATTTAGAGGAGATAATGTTCTCCCGGAAGCAGAGGGGTTATAGGAAGAGACCGCTAACCCCGGGCGAACTCTCGAGCACGCTAACAGGGCTACTTATAGCGGGTTTTGAAAGAGCCCTATGGAGCGGGGTCAGCCTTGAGTTAAGAGGGTTTAGAGACTACAAGCCTGCTCGCGGAATCAGCCTCAACCTGTATGATGTTTTAATCATTGCTGCCTTAATCGCCCAGTTAATTTACGCAACAATTATGTGATAAATCGTTTATCAAAAATTTATAACTCAAGCATTGTTATTTCAACAATGAGAATATTTAAAGGTGGGATTATGAAGGCGTCCAAGCCGTTGGAGGCGAGGAAAACGTACACTGTTATCGACTTCCTGTACTTGGGCGTGATAGCAGTAGTGTTTGCAATACTGTTCACTGTTTGGTGGGATGTCTACTATGCTGTGAAAGCACTACTGGGACCTATCGGAACGAGAATATTAACCTATGGATTATGGTTTATGCCTGTACCCCTTGCCGCTAGCTTGATAAGGAAGCCTTTCTCAGGCTTCCTAGGTGAATTCCTCCCTGCGTTGCTGGAGGCGATTTTCCCTACGCCGGGAGGGATCTATAATTTATACTACGGGATAGCGCAGGGTCTTGCCGGCGAGGCGGGCTACGCGATCTTCAGGTACAAGAAGTACGGGATTCTTCAGGCAGGTATCTCCGGTGCACTACCAGCAATACCTGCTCTAGTCTTAGACGCAATACTGTTCGAAGACATCTATCCATGGAATGAAATGATTCTCCTACTCGCGGCTTTAATGATTAGTGGTGCCTTGTACGGGTTAATAGCTTACGGCGTTGCATCATCGGTTAGGAGGAAGTAGTTATTAGTTTTTTACACAATCCTTTTCCCCATAGGTGTGGAAATGGTAAAATGTAGTTTTTGCGAGCGGAAAGCAGTTTACGTTAACCATCTCAACGGCAAAGCCTACTGTAAGTTGCACTTTATTTCTTATTTTGAGAGAAAAGTTAGAAGAACTATTAGAAAGCATGGAATGCTCGGTGAGAAAGAACATATTGTTGTAGGTGTAAGCGGCGGTAAAGACTCAATGAGCCTGCTCCACCTCCTCCATAAACTTTCAAAAAAGAACAAGAACTGGCGGTTAACAGCAGTCCTGGTTGATGAAGGAATAAGGGGTTATCGTGAAAACACCATTCCCGCACTCAAAACTTATGCCGAGAGAAACATGGTGGAGTATAGAATTGTTTCCTTCAAGGAGTACCTGGGATTCACCCTGGATGAAATAGTTTCAATAGGCAGGGAGAGAGGTCTCCCCTATCTCCCATGCAGTTACTGCGGGGTTTTCAGAAGGTATGTGTTAAACAGGGCTGCGAGAGATGTTGGAGGAACGGTACTGGCTACTGCTCACAATCTAGACGATATTGTGCAAACTTACCTAATGAATATTATAAACAACAGCTGGGATAAGATAGCAAGGCTTAAGCCCGTCGCTGAGAGAGGAGGGCACGAAGGGTTTGTGCCAAGGATAAAGCCTTTCTACGAGGTCTTGGAGAAGGAGTCCGCTATTTATGCGCTGGTTAACGGGCTTGTTCGCCCGGATTACCAGCAGTGCCCGTACGCTGAATACAACATAAGATTTACCATTAGGAAAATCCTCAACGACCTAGAGGAAAAATATCCAGGCACTAAGTACGGGCTTCTCAGAAGCCTCGAGAAAGTGTCAGGTTTAATCGAAAACGCTCAGAAAAACGTCTTGAAATCCTTTGAGACATGCAAGATCTGCGGGGATCCTTCCTCACACCCGATTTGTAAAGCATGCATGTATAGGTTCGAGCTGGGAATTCTATCTTCAGAGGAGTCTTCAAGGGTTAAGTACGTAATTAATGAATATCCATACCTTAGAAAATTCTTAGCTAGATTTTAAGAGTAATTTATAAACTAACACTCTCGTAAAGGATAATTATGATTCTCATGAACGGTGAATTGTTGAATGCTTGATCTTGAATTTTTAAAAGGATTTGGGTTCTTCGGGATTTTCCTAATAAGCTTCATCTCTAACGCTATACCTTACTCTACGATTCCATACTTGTTTTGGCTGATACCGGTTTTCGCCCTATATCAAGGCAATATGTTTGAGTACATCTTACTGATAATTCTATCCTCGCTGGGCGCATCGATGGGGAAGATTGTGGTTTACTTCATAGGTAGGGGTTTTTCAAGGCTTGGAGAGGAATCTAGGATTAAAAGAAACCTCAATATCCTGGCTTCCGAGCACAGTAATGCCTTATTCATCACATTACTATTGTTCACAGCCCTCCCCCTGCCCGACGACGTTATCATCCTCCCTCTGGGATACGCGAAGTATAACATCGTGAAATACACTGTGGCACTGCTCACGGGAAAGATAATTGTAACCTCCCTAGCAGCGTTGTACGGTAGAGGGCTTTCGTTTATTTTCTCAGAATCCCTTAACGTTCCCTTGTGGGTATTCATAATCATTTACCTCTACATTACCCTATTGTTCACGTATTTAGCCGGCTCCATAGACTGGCTTAAGCTAGGAGGGTTGGCAAAAAAGTATGGGGTCCGCCACGCGGTAGCGTACTTCTTGAAATGCATGGCTAACGGTTTTGCAAGGTTTCACCTTCTCCCGCTAAAGTTTCTGAGAAACCGAGTGTTTCACAGGTAACTGATTTAAACGGCTTCAAACGTTATTATTTGTGGGATGAAGAGGAACCCGGGAAAAGAGTTTTACGCGATGAATAAATAATGGATAAGCGGGCTCTGACCATTTAATTGGTAATTTTTGAAAATTTTATATCCGAATGATGAACTATATATACTTAAGAGGTGTTGGTAATGAGTCAAACAGATAGCGTTGGGAAAGCTTTGGGAAGAGTAATCCTCTACGCTGTGATAACGATAATCATACTGGCAATAGTCCAATGGGTTTTCACCAGCGGTGTTGAAATCCTTGCTGAAACATTGAACTACGAGGGATTCCTCACATTAAAGGAGTACTCAGTATATGTTTACATAATAGTCCTGTTCATTCTCGGCTGGCTGATAGTGAATGCTGTCGCGTCAATGTTCTACGCTATGATGACTCCTAAGTATGGTGCTTCAACCGGTGCGGCTGTGAGAAGCTTGATCAGGATTCTCGGTCTCGGCGCGTTAGTAGCAGGGATGGCCGGCGGCGTTGCGGGAGGCGCGGCTGGCGTGGCATTAGGCGGCTTCATAGGGTTAGTCGTCGGCTTCGCTACACAGCAAGTTCTAGGGCAGGCGATAGCGGGATTGTTCATACTGCTGGCTAGGCCTTTCAAAATAAACGATGTTGTCGATGTTGCAGGGGAAAGCGAGGTCACTGTTAAGGATATTTCAACATTGTTCACTGTAGTTGAGAGAAAGGATGGTTTAACAGTCCTAGTGCCAAGCACTATGATAATTGGTCAGAAAATCGTGATTAGAAAGAGAGCTGAGAAGTAGTTTCTCAATATAATTCATAATCTTTTTTCCTTAAAGCTAAAACAATTTTCGGTGTTGAAAGCAAAGCTACAAGTGTTAACAGTGCTGTTAAACCGTAAACAGAGTATACAAACCCGGATGTTAAAACCCCGATAAGGCTTGACGCCTCGCTTAGGAGAGAGTAAGTACCGGTCCCATACCCTCCCGTGGATTCAACGTACTGAAGATACAGGTTGCTATCAATAATGCTGTTGGCAAGGTAGAGGAATCCTAGGCTGACTGCTATGGCTGATTCATCCAATCCGGAGACTAAGATAACGTAGACGGTTAAGAGTCTTAACGGGATGGATGCGAGGAAAACGATTTTCCTAGTTATCGCTCCCTGGAACAGTGTGTATAGGATGAAAGCAACGATTTTCCCGATACCGTAGATTTGAAACACCTGGTTTAAGTCAAACCTTAATGTCTTAATGAAATGGTAGGGGAGCGGGGTGAACAAGAACTCGTTACCTATTTTAAAACCCAGCAACCCGATCACTATAAGCCTTATTGATATTGCAGCGGGCTGGAGCATTCTGTAATATGGTATGAAGGATCCGTTGAAGTTTTCGAAAGACGTAAGATTCAAGTATCCGTGCACGCTGGTGATCACTGTTGAAATGTTTCTCTCTATCCTGTTAAGAATTCGCTCTATCTTGAAAACAGGTTCCTTCAATTTCAAAACACCGAGGAAGTAAATTAACAGGGTGATTCCGATAAAGAATTCAAAACCATGGAGGAATAATCCAATAGTAATTCGAGAGATGGAGATTAATAAGACTGCGTCGAATAAAAGAGTATTCCGAGAAATCTTCTTGAAAATGGAACTCCATTCACTGCTCTGGAAGTTTTCGAGAACATACGCGTTTACCCCTATTCGGGTAAAAGAGTAAGCTATGGCGTGGACCATGTAGGAAGCGTAAATTAGCCAGTACTCCCTGTTTTCTACCACAATCATTAAAGAAATCTCTGAGCCCAAAACACCTATGAGTCCAAGAATAATCTGTAACCTGGCAATTCCTTGATCTCCAAGCCTGTTAGCGATTTTAACAAAGAAGACGAACACGATTGTCCACGCGAAATTCAGCAGGCTTAATTCAATAATACTCATTCCTATAATTCTCACTGCTACGATATTTATTAGCAGGTCAAGCAGGTTTAGCAGGGATATCAGCATCGCAGGTGTTAGCAGTCTCAACCCCCTATTACCAATATAGCAGGTGGCATTGTTTTTTAAGGAGTGGCAGAGCTTAGACGTAGTCTAGGTAGTTAGCCCAGGATATGTAAACCTCTTTACCCATGATTTCCTCGATAATGTTTTTCTTGGTCGCCGAAATCTCCACTATTTTCTCGCAATCCCACTTACATAGGACTGTTAAATCAACCTTGCTCTGTGATGAATCGTAAATCGTTAAGACAACCCTGCCATCCTGGAAGATATCTAGCGTATGGGTGAATGATAGAAGTCTCTCTGCTGAGGAGGAGAATTCCAAATCCTTGAATAGTTCTTTCAGCTTTGATTGAATTTTCTGGTCATGGAAGTGTAGCAGGGACTGGGTCAGCAAACTCCTCGACAACGTGTTCTCCATAGATAGATTGTTAAGTAGTTCGATCGTGAACTGGGTGGTCTTAGAGGCGTGGAGAACGGCTTGCGGATCATTAAGGGCGAAAATAATTTTACCATAATTCCTCAGCAACTCTTGCCCGAAACTGTTTACGAGGTTATAGTAGTTTTCAAGCATTAATGCTTGACCCTTGTTTTCGACAGCACCAGGCACTGTTGTTCTTACATGTTTTAACGCGCTGTATAAATCATATCCCTTGTAGATTAAGTATGCAGTCGTAACAAGCCCGCTCCGCCCAATTCCTCCCATACAGTGGACGAGTACTCTGCGAGACTCCCTCAGGTTCTCATCAATGAAGATGCTGGTCCTCAGCAGGTCGAAGAGTTCTAAGGGATGGTAATCAGGTGTGGGAACATGGAGAACTTGGAAGCCGTGGCTCTCTAACATTTCAACATATCTCTCGCTGAGCGGTTGTTCATGTGGCATTGTTAAAACGATGACTGCGTCGAAAAACCTCCTGAGATAAGCTAGCTCACTCAGCCTTGGCATAGGTGCTTGGGCAAGCTTGTCCTGGATAATCCATTTAAACATTTAGACCCCATTGCTCCATCCTTTAAATTGATCCCATGATGCGAACGTAAGAGGCGTGTCCTCATAGAAAACTCCTGGCTCCCCCTCTACTACTCTTCCTACCAGTCTGTATGGTATTTGATAGTATTCTAGATCTCTCAAGACATTGCTCAACCCTTCAGGTCTGACCCCGATAACGGCTCCGTACTCCTCCCCACCGCTCATTGCGATCTTAACGATGCATTCCATATCGCCCTGGCACTCATCCATTAGGCTTGGCTCATACAATGGTGGCTGGTAAAGCAGGATCCTTGCATTGCTCTCCGATGAAAGAGTGAGCAGAGTATAGCCTAACCCGTCGCTAACATCCATAGAAGCCGTGATCCAACGGTAGTTTGATGATATAACCACACCTAGCTCCTTGTTTGCCACCGGCCTCTTGGTTTTCTCAACCACCCATTTACGTCTTTGCGCCTCCTCGAGACCTTTTATGGCTGCAAACCCCATTGCACCGTAAACCCCTGTCACAACAATGTAGTCATCCTTTCTCAGCCCTTTTCGAGAAGGAGGTTTCTTAGCCGGTGTAAAACCGATTGTGGCAACAGCTATCCAAGGCTCGCTAGAACTGTTAGTATCCCCGCCGAGGAGTCGAACCCCGTAGTAGTTTACAGCATCTCTTAATCCTTCAGCCAGCATCTTCAACTCTTGCACGGGATAATCTGGAGGCAGTCCAAGAGCTATTAGAACAGCATCCGGCACTCCTCCTTTAACTAATATATCGCTAACGGATCCTATTATAGCACACCATCCTATGTCGCTTGAATCCCGCCAGGGAAGCCTAAGTTTCTCAATCCCGTATCCATCAATATTGACTATGATTCTGGGGGCTTTTGGAAGCAGGTCCTTGGCATCGTCAGGGTAGGATAATACTTCACCTTTGAACACGCGCGTCCCTACTGTTTTAACAATCTCATCAATAACGTTTCTCTCGCCCAGCTCTCTTAGAGTAGTCATTTATGAATCTAGCCTCCTTATTTTAATACCTTAACCTGTCATTATTAATTAATCAGCTCAATCCAGCCTTGTTCATAGGGTTTGAGTAATGAACGAAGAGCAACTAGGACACGTGTCTTTTCAAGCCATGATTTACGGGTTTGCAACCCTCCTTCAAATCATAATTCAAGTTTTCACAATGATGTATATTTCAAGAATCCTGGGGCCAGAGCTTTACGGATTGTACAATCTCTCCCTGGTTCCCTTGACCTTTCTCCTAATGTTCTCCGACCTAGGCTTCAACGCTGCCTTATTCAGATATTCCTCGATAAGTCATTCAAGGAAAGATTACTGTACCGTTAAAAAAGCATTCCTCTTCACTTCCAAGGTTCTTTTCACACTCAATCTTGGATTATCGCTGTCCTTACTGGTTTTTCCAGGCGAGTTAAGCATTATCTTGACACAGAGAAGCGAGTTATCTAGGTTTGTAATGCTAACTAGTATCACACCTATCGCCTCCGCACTATTCGGGATGTCGATATCTATTCTAGCTGCTGTTGAGGATGCGGAGAAGAGGGCTCTCCTTCAAGTATTGCAGGGGTTAGTTAGAATCGTATCAGCTGTTTTACTGATTTCAGCTGGCTATTTGTTAGAAGGAGCAGTGGCCTCATACGTTGTAAGCTACATCGTGGTAGCACTCATCGGGGTGTTCTTTGTCAAACCATACATTAAAGGGCCTGATGAGTGTTCCTTGGATAAAATCGAGTATGCAAAATTCGCCCTAAGCATGTTTATTCCAGGTTTTCTAACCGGAATTCTTGGCAGGCTGGTATCTATCAGATTAGCCTACACTACAGCCCCCTTAGGAGAGCTGGGTAACTACATGTTTGGAAACTTCAACGCTGCATCAGCATTCATAGGGGCTGTTTTATCAATATATGGTTCGCTTGCAACCCCGCTCCTACCTTATCTATCCCATCAGTTAGCCAATGGAAACAATGCGGTGAGATCAGTGGAGAGATTAACAAGCATACTGAATGCTACCCTGCTCCCGCTGTCCGTGTTCGCACTTTTCTTCTCGGACGACGTGATCAGCGTGGTCTATGGGGTCAGATATGGTTTAGCCCCGGGCTACTTTACCTTAATGGGGGTGGCGCTCTTAACCTTCCACATAGGTGTGGTATACTCCGCCTTCTTCCAGGTTATGAATGATAAGAAGATCATCATGTTGAACGGATTAGCCACTTTTGTGTTCGGGGTTGTTTTCCTCGAAATATCTTCATCCTTAATCAGTACAGCAGGCATTGCGTTAACTGTTGGATTATACCAAGTTTTCTCACACATTCTTTACCTTGCCTATGGGATAGCAAAGTATAAGACTCGCATTGAGGCGTTGAAAACACTGAAAACCCTCTTCTCCACCATTATTTCCTGCCTCATATCATATACTATTACTTCAGCGATAACAGGGTTTGTTCCAACTCATACACTGCTCAACCCAATAGGGTTGTTTCTGCTGAGAACAGCATTATTGCTTCTCGCATTCGTGATCACTCTCCAAACATACGTGGTTCTCATGGCTGTTATAGGCGGGCTTGACGAGGTCGATATAGCCTTTATTGAGAAAATGTTTTCCAGAATTAGATTCGTGGGCCGGTTTGTCGATTATCTTGCAAAGGCTTACAAGAAAATCTATTACGCTTTCCGAGCCAGGGCTAGAAGAGAAACACTTTAACAATCTCCCCTTTCTCGTAACCCTCAATGTTCGACGGTATTTCCACATACCCTTGTGAAAAGACAAGCGAGGATAAAACTCCGCTACCTCTTAGCATGTAAGGCTCAGCTATTAACCCATCCTCTCCCATTTTCAACTGGACCCGGATATACGTTTGATAACCAACCTGGTTTGGAAGCCTTCTCGCCAGCTTTGCGAAAGCTATACGCCTGTTATAGTTTAACAGGTTAAAAGCCTTCGCAACCGCTCTACGAAATATGACCTCGTAACCAGTCCACGCTGCAACCGGATACCCTGAAAGATGCAGTACTGGCTTTCCATTGATCATGGAACTGCTTGTAGGCCTCCCCGGCCTCATTTTAACCCCTCTGAAAACGAGCCCACCTTTTTTCTCAGCAACCTCGACCACTACATCGCTCTCACTAACCCCTGTACCCCCCAGCGTTAGAACAATATCATTCTCAAGTACAGCCTCCTCTAAAGCCTCCGTTAAAGCCTTCACGTCATCTGGGAAGACTCCATAGTAGGTTACCTTGTAGAATCCATCTTGGATCAGTAACTGGTTGATCAAGACACCTGTCGAATCATAGTATTCACCCTGCTTCCTGGCTAGACCTGGGCTGACGATTTCATTCCCTGTAGATATAACACCTATTCTCAACTCCTCGAAGACTTCCACCGTTTTCAAACCATTACTAGCCATGATAGCGATGTGGAAGGGGTTGAGCACTGTTCCCTTGGGAACTAATATAGAGCCTTTAGCGTAATCCTCTCCTTTTCTCGAAATGTTTCCTCCAACAGGCACCGGCTTTAAAACCAGTATCTTATCCTTCTCTCTCACAGTATCCTCCTTCATAACCACTGAGTCAGCACCACAGGGGATAGGGTTCCCCGTGAATACTTCAAACGCTTCTCCTTTCCCAATACACAAATCTCCCCGTCTATCATGAACAAGCCTCAATTCAACAGGGCTGTACTGAGAGGCGTAGTATGTGTCCTCAGCCACTACCGCGTACCCGTCTACAGCGCTTCTATCCTGGTCAGGGAAGTCGAATTCAGCCTTCACCTCAGAAGCTACAACTCTCCCCAATGCTTCACCTATCCTTAAAGACTCTGTTCGCAGGCTTATCTTTGAAAGAGCTCTCGCAAAAGCTTCTACAGCCGTGTCAACCTCTATTAAATCCCTTAGTATTTTCATCGGGTTAATACCCTTGTTGATAAATGAGTTAGAAATATTAAAATGCTTGAGGGAAATCCCTACCTGGAAACGGGAATAGGAGATGGATGCGGAAGTATTGAGGAAGGTGAGGAAGCCTTCGAGAATGCTGAGCGGTATAACCGTAGTAGCTGTTATGACACACCCTCTCCCATGCCCTGGAAGGTGCTACTATTGTCCAGGTGGAATAGAATATGATGCCCCGAAAAGCTATTTCGGCAACGAGCCCGCTGTGAGAAGAGCTCGCAGGAACAGGTTCCACCCTTTTCACCAGGTTTTTGAGAGGCTGAAGCAGTATGAGGCATTGGGTCATAATCCCAGTAAAATAGAAGTCATCATCATGGGGGGCACTTTCCTCGCTCTTCCCGATACTTATAAGAAATGGTTTATAACTAGCGTGTACGAGGCTTTCAACAGGTATCCGGTGAGGATTCCACCCTGGAGGATTGAACTGGAGAATGCGCTGCTCAGAAACGAGACTGCATCATTGAGAGTTGTAGGCTTAACTATTGAGACAAGGCCGGATTACGGTAGGGAGGAGCACGCTGATGAAATGCTCTCCTACGGGGCCACCAAGGTTGAGCTAGGTGTTCAAAGCATATATGATGATGTTCTTCAAAGAATCAACCGGGGACACAGCGTCAAAGATAGTGTTGAATCCACAAGAATATTGAGGGATGCTGGTTTCAAAATATGCTATCACGTGATGCTCGGCCTCCCCGGCAGCGATTTCGATAGGGATTTAGAGATGATTAAAACCTTGTTTGAAAACCCTGATTTCCGCCCGGACATGCTCAAAATATATCCTACCGAAGTAATCGAGGGCACGAGACTCTACGAATGGTGGAGGCAGGGCCTATACAAACCCTATCATGATGATGAAGTCGTAGAGCTTGTCAGCGAGGCGTACAGGTATATTCCCGAGTATGTTAGGGTGATGAGGATTAGAAGAGATATTCCAGCTGACGAGGTCGCAGACGGGACTAAGAAAGCTAACCTCAGAGAATTAGTGGAGAGAAGAGCCGTCGAGAAGGGCGTGTTGATAAAGGAGATAAGGTTTCGGGAGGTAGGGCTTAGATGTTACAAGCACGGGTTGACTCCTGATCCCTCGCGAACCAGGATTAAAAGGCTTACTTATGAAGCGGGAGGAGGGATTGAGGAATTCTTAAGCGTGGAAGACCCTGAGCTGAACATAATTATCGGTTTCCTCAGAATGCGGATCCCTAGCGAGAAAGCCCATAGATGGGAGGTAGATCACAATACTGCGATAATAAGGGAGCTTCACGTGTATGGTCCTGAAACCCCTGTCGGGGACAGAGGTTACTGGTGGCAGCATGTTGGATGGGGCAGGAAGCTGATGAGTGAAGCGGAGAGAATTGCCTCGGAGGAGTATGGGGCTAGGAAGATTCTTGTCATAAGCGGGATAGGAGCTAGAGAGTACTACAGGAGGCTAGGGTATTTCAGACCTCCGGAGAGTCCTTACATGTGGAAAATCCTATCATGAACCTATAGGGCGTCCAGAATAATATCCTTGAGGACATCCTCGCTCACATTTACCGGCGTTGTTTTATACCTTTCTCTGATCATTCTCAGAGTGTAAGCTACGATGCCGGGTATGTCATCTAGCCCGAAGCCGTAGTCGCTCAGCTTCCTCTTCAAGCCAAGCCTGTTCTGAAACTCCCTGACCGCTACATAGGCTTTCTCAGCATCTCCAGACAAGGGTCTTATAGAGGAATCTATATGTTTCAATATAATCGCGGAGTCCTCGGGGACTGCTTTATGGACATGGTATATGATTCTTGGACCGAGAATGGCGAGGCCCTCCCCGTGTGGAAGTCTAGGGTTTAAGCCGGAGAAGGTATGCTCCAACGCGTGGTTTAGATGCGTTAACGCTATGTCAATACTTATTCCTGCAATCATCGACGCGTAAAGTAGCCTAGACCTTAGCTCGAGCGACTTCATGTTTGAAAGAGCCTCTGGTAAGGTTTTAACAATAATCCCGGCGGCCTCGCTTGAAAGAGTCTGCACAAACATGTTCGTGTACAATGAGGTTGCGGACTCGTATGCGTGGTAGAAGGCGTCGAGAGATGTGAACAATGTTTGATCTCTTGGAAGAGTTAATGTAAACCTGGGATCATCTATCGATACCTCAGGATATCTGGCTGTGAAACCTCTTTTCTCCCCTGTTTCCTCGAAGGTGAGTACTGCGTACCGGTCTATCTCGCTACCTGTTCCATGCGTTAAATTAACAGCCGCCAGCGGCAGGGTGTTTTCGGGCTTGACGCCTTTTACAAGCTCGGTAGGTGACAAATTACTCTTCACCAGTATGGAAACAGTTTTCGCAACATCTATCACGCTCCCTCCGCCTATTGCTATGATAGAGTCAACCCTTTCCTTCCTAAACAGTTCTGCGCAGGATACGGCTTGTGATGCGTAGGGATTTGGTGTTACATCGCTGTATGGAACGTGGACAATGCTATGTCTCGACAGTATTTCAAGCACTTCTTGCAGGGCACCCGAGTTTTTCGCAGCCGTCCTGCTCATTACTAATCCCACTACTTGTTTACCGTGAACCCAGGTCTCCAGGTTTCCAATAGATTTCTCGCCAAAGAACAGGGTGGTGTCAGCATATTTGAGTTTAAACTTTTTCAAAGGTGTCACCATTTCAGAATCCACCCTGAGTTTTAAGATTGTCTTATCAGTTTTTATCAATAACCACGAAATCGTTCACATTGATTAATCCATAAACCCTTGAGGAAGCCTCTATGAAGCCGAAGAAGGGGACAAGGAGGAGCATGTAGGGTTTTCCAGACCTGTATACTCCATAGGTGTAGGATGTTAAGTAGTAGAGACTCCCAGGTATCAGCACCCATATCAGGCCCATGTACGCTAGCAAGGGCCCTATTAGAAGGGTTGAGACAAAGTTGAAACTCCATATCACCGAGCGGAAGCCCACTATAAGCTTCATGGGAACAGGGCTGTATTTAATATCTGACAGCATCCCCTTGAACCATCGTCCACGCTGTTTCACCAGGTCTCTCAGGCTGTTCGGGCTTTTAATAGAGACTCTTGTACCCGACTGCCATGTTTTATATCCCTTCTTAATCAGCTCCGTGGCAAACCTGAAATCCTCTGTTATCGATTTGAACGTGAAGCCTACTTCCCTGAGAACCCTTCCCTTAACTATTAACAGCTCCCCGTGCAACCCTAGCAGGGGGCGTGAAACCAGCCCGGTGAAAAACCTGTAGAGTGTTAAATCATCAACATACCTTATCCAGTCCATAACGTAGGCTATTTTGCTTCTCCCAGGCCTAGGGAGTAATATGCCGTTTCCTGCTGCGAAACCCTTTTCCTCGTAGTAAGGTATTTCGTAAAGGAAGGATTCGTCAAGGATTAGATTGTCATCATCTATGAACACGTACCACTTCTCATCGTCCACGTGGTTCTCGATGAAATAGCTTAGGGCGCGCCCCTTCCCCACAAGGTCTCTCCGGTAGGAGGCTGGGACGATAACCAGGTTCAGCGACCTGATTGATTTCAAAGTATTGGTTAAAGGCGCTCCTTCATCTATGACTACTGTGAGTTTTCCAAACTTCTTCAAGTGGTACCTTACTACTTCGAGAAGGCTGTTCTTAACCTTTTCATCAGCTTTCGAGACCACTACTATTTCATAATTAGTTGACTTAAACAAGCTTTTCCGAGGCTTGTATAAGAAGTATGCAACACCTCCAGCCACTGTTATGGAGACGTAAGCCAACCATAGACCCGCTACGACCTCGACAACATTGTCTAGTAGTTCTGACCCCACTTTAACGTCATCTCTACGTCATGGGTTTTCACAGCAATCACTAAGCTAATTATAATAATGACGGCTTAGTTTAAAATCGTGACTAGTGTTGGGTGAGGACCGGGGAATAGTCAGCTCCTAATCCAGGCTAGAAGGCTTCTAGAACCCCTTGCCACTACCCCTGCTTCAAGAAGTCTCTCCGAGAAAACCCTTACTCCCTCGTTTTTAACAGGGTGTTTAACGATTTGCGACACAACCCTGCCGTTTCTTCTCACAACCCTCACGATGATCTTAACAGCATGGTGGTGCATGCTACCGCCTTCCGGCATGAAATACCCGTATCTTGAAACAGTGTTGAAGATTACTACTTGGTTGAACACGGATATTCTCGATAAAAGCCCCGTTATCCTGGTTGCTTCACTGTATTTCGAGGGATCGCTGGGCAGGTAGTTGTAAGGGAACACTAGGACTACCACGGAGTCTTTTTCAGCGGCAAGGTCTTCCAGGATTTTCACAGTATCGTTCAACCTGAAGGATCTGGAAACCATTATATTGTCCATCCTGCACTCAAACATTCTGCACAGCCTCACGAGGAGAGGGGTGTGGAGCCCTCCGAACTCCACGTTGTGGACCAGGTAGACCCTGTTCGAAGAGCTTCGCGAAGCAACAGTGTAGTGGATCAGTGGGAAGAGGATTGAGGGATCGCCGTAGAACTCGATGCTCCAGTGTTTCTCAACAGGGCTAACCAATTCGTCCAATGGCTTAAAGCCTGTTACTCTCATTTCATCATCCAAGAAGTATGTGATGCGTAAACACGGGAGGGGTTGCCGAAACTATTCCGCAGGCTTTCCACGGGCCCAGTTATTTAAACATTCAGCTAAGGGATTTCTAAAAAGGGGTTTAATGGGCCGTAGCACTCCGTCCCTCTGGATTAGCGTGAGCGAGTATGTTGAGAGGTTGAGGAAGGTTTCCGAGATGCTTCCGAGGGATGAGAAAGAGGGGATCCTGCGCTTCCTCGAGGATTTGGAATCTACAATCTCTCTCTGCATGCACACCGGTGTCGCAGACCCGCTCGAAGTCTTATTCATCCACTTGATAAGAAAGATGAATAAGGAGTGCGAGAGTCGCTAGGGTTTCGGGAAACTTTCGCCCAACTCCCTGCTAGAAGCCAGGGCTTAAAATTCAGGGTTGCTTATTGAGCAGAATGTGGCTTCTGGATGCTTCGATAAGGGAGGACAAGGTCGTTCTATCCCTTTACGATGAGGAAAACCATACTGTAAGAGAGCATGAGACAGAACTGGTCTTCCACGGATACATAGTCTCCGAAAACCCGGTCATGCTGGCGGAAGAGATCAGTAATTTAGACGGGGTTGTCTCAACCTGGGTTGAGAAGTTTAGGACCCCGCCCTACTATGCTGACACGGTGGATGTCGTAGTGTTTAAGACTATGAGCTACAGGCTGTTGAGGAAGCTGTTGAACCAGGGCGTTAACAAGGGTTTGAAACCGGTGAACAACTACCCTCACCCGCTGGTCGAGGCCCTGTACAAGGCTGGAATACGCCCTCTAACAAGAGTGAACACTGGTGGAAACAAAGGTCTAGCCACGGTCGAGTGGAATCCTGCTGACAAAGATCCCGTGGTAGACTATGTGGTGCTACGTGTAGAGCACGGATATTTCGTAGCTGAAACCCCGGGCGGCGGGAACCGCTTCTGGAGGTTGGAGGATGTCGCAGACTTCATAGCTTCCAACAAGTTCCTCCTAGCGTTCACAGACGAGTTCATCTACACGCGGCTTCTAGAGGTAGAGCCTTGTCTAGCCCGTAAAGTGTATAGATGGATTACCGGGGGAGGCTTCCACCTATCAGAATACTTCGAATGGAGCAGGCTGAGCTACACGCCATTAAGCATGATGGGCAGCATCAGCATAGGCAAGATCCTTACCACGCTGGAAGCGTTGCTTGCAAGGGATAGGAAGCTTCTAGTAGATAAAACATACGGGAGGAGGGAACCTTGGAGAACCATTAGGGAGCTACTGGTTTACGACAGGGGAGGAGTGGTCTACCAGCCTAAGCCGGGGCTTTACTGGGGGGTTTGCCAAGTAGATTTCAAAAGCCTATACCCAAGCATAATAGTCAAGTATAATATTTCAGGCGAGACTGTTGACAAGCCCTCCTGCTCAAGCAGATCCAGCTTCCACTGGTCACCCCACACCGTGTGCACGGATGAAGAGGGAATCGTCCCCGGGAGTATTCGGAGACTGATAGAGTTAAAGGAGCTTTACGATGAGCTGGGGAAGAAGACCGGTGAGGAGCTTTACGAGCACAGGAAGAGTGCTGTGAAATGGATACTTGTCGCCAGCTTCGGGTACTTGGGCTACAGGAACAGCTTGTTCGGCTCGGTGATGGCGCATGAATTAGTCACAAGCACGAGCAGGGAGTTGATGAAGCGTGCCAGGCTGGCTGCGGAGAGAAAGGGTTACAGAGTCATCCATGCAATAGTTGACAGCGTGTTCATCCAAGGAGTTGCATCTCCTGACGAGTGCATAATGGTTAAGGACTTGATCGAGGAGGCAACAGGCTTCAAGGCTAAGGTTGAGGCTTACTACACCTGGCTCTACATACCGTGGGATGTAAAGGGTTTGAGAGGCGTTGCTAACAGGTATTATGGATTACTGTCCAGCGGAGGGTTGAAAGCCAAGGGTATAATGATGGTTAGGAGGGACACGCCAATCCTTGTTAAAGAAGCCCAGTATGAGGCTTTACAGGAGTTGTCGAAAGCTGTGAAGCCGGCTGAAATGGTTCCACGGCTTGCAAGAGCACACGCGATCATCGACTCCTATGTTGAAAAACTCAGGAAGGGCGTTTTCAACACTCTCGACCTGGTGATATCGCGTAGCGCTAGGGGAGGAGGCTACGTGAAACCGCCGAGCTATGTTTTCGAAGGAGAACCCCCTTACAGGGTGGTGTATGTTTCGGGAAAATTGCATTTTCTGAGAAGGATGAGGCAGTCAATGATAGATGTAAACAAGTATATTGAATTACTGGAGAGAGCTAGGGCGGAACTTCCCGGTAAAAAAGATGTTGAAGCATGCCTGGTGAGCAATAAGTGAGAACCTACTGCTTCTTCTCTCCTTCCTTTTTCTTCTCTCCTGAAGCCTTCTTCTTACAAGGCATGTTCCCACCTTATCTTATAATATAGATTGAACAGTATTTAAACAAGGAGGTTTGAAAATTAAAAAAATCTGTGAAATAAGCTACTCCTCTATTCCCTCAGGCTTCTCAATATGCTTCAGCAAAGCCTTTTCCCGAATCATATTAATTATTTTCAATGCTTCAGAATACTCTGCATGTATCCCTTTCTTCGTGACAGCGGAGAGCTCGTCTTGAAGAGCCTGTTCAACCGTTTTACCTTCCAAAGTTATCTTCGTCTTTTCATAAATCAACGGATTGGGTTGGAGCACAGCAGCTTTTTTCAACACAATAGTGTTCTCATCAACTCCCAGGACTAGAGCAGCTCCAACCTCCTCGTGATCCAGCTTGACAAGATAAACATCATCACCATCCATGGTTGTGGCAATCTTTTCAACCACGTAGTTGATCGGCTTGGCAACTATTTCAGAAATCATGGTAATTAAGTGTTCAATATGCTTCTTAACCTCTTCCTTGGGAAGCTGTTTGTAAACCTCTATATCCAAGGTCTCCCATTTCCACAAAATCCTGCGTCCTTCCTCATCGACGTCGAACTCTATTCTAAGCCTGATAACATCGGTTTTATCGATCTTCAAATCCACGGTGAAAAGGTGGTAGAGCGCTCGGTTCAGCTTCCCTATTTCATCGTTTATAATCCTGCTCCATTCCCTATCTTTCTTCACAAGTGGTTGAAGTAAAGCGTAGAGGGCTCTACGCGTTTTAGTAGCGTATACTGCTGCGGGGATCAAGCCAGTATTTATCTTATTAGTCAACTCGCCCCCACTTAGATCGTTTTTTACATGCTCATATAAACTTTATTCATCAGGCTTCACGATTACTTCCTCATATATGTTTTCACAGGCTCTCTTCAGGGTGTTGTAAATCGGGCAGGTTGCCTTAACCTGGTTGATAATTGCATGGGTAATCCCCTCTTCAATCCCTGTAACACGGTACCTTATCCTGAGAGTTTTAAGACCTTCGCCTACACTGAATTCTGCCTCAACATCTATCTCGATCTTGGGTAGCTTTTTCATCAACATTTTCGCAAGCATTCCGAACATGAATGCTTCGCAAGAGGCGAGTGAAGCCAGCATGTACTCTAACGGGGTGAAATCGTTTCCCGCTCCGCCGAACTCAGGCAACTCGCTTGCCTCACGCAGTATGTTTCTAGCCCTTAACAATACGTTAGGGCTTCCAGAATCATAGGAGGCTTTCACTTCTACCTTAGGTATTTCAATCTTCTCCATCCATAACCCTTTAATAAGTATCAATAACAAAGTTATTAAACCTAACGAAAATAATAATACAGGAAACCTTGATAAAACACCTTAGGTGGTGGAATGGAAATAGATTTAACAAAGTCCGCTAGCTGTAGCGATAACCCAGTGTCGAGGATTCTCAGCTTATTGAACGAAGGCGTTGAAGATTTCACAGTGATAGTGCGAGCCGACGTGGTACCTTTTGATTTCGCGAAACTAGTGGCTGGTAAAAAAGGTTACGAGGTTGAAAAGCTGGAGGAGAAGGAAGTAATTGTTAAGCTAAGATTTAGAAAGAAACAGGGTGTGTGAGGTTTAAGTGGGAGACTCTGAGACCTGCAGGATCGTATTTGTTGATCTCGACGGAACCCTGTGGGACCATGAAGATGTTTCACAAATGAAGCCTCCGTTCAGGAAGATAGGTGAAGGCGTTATCACGGATTCCCACGGCTCAATTCTTAGAGTTAGAGAAGACATGCTTAAAATACTTAGCATTCTCAGGGAGGAAGGGGTCTTGCTGTCCACGTTGAGTTGGAACGACCCGGACATAGCTCTCCAGGCTTTGCAGGAGCTGGGACTTCGAGATTTGTTTCATTATCATGCAATAGAGTTTCATCCTAGAAAGGACTTGATGGCTGAGAAAGCCTTAGCATTCTTCGCATCTAGACATGGTTGCAAGGATTTCAAGATAGTTTACATTGATGACAGGGATATTCATTTTAAAGATTTCAAGGAGAGGTATCCTCGTACATGTTTTATAATGGCATGGAAGGATTTTGCCGGGTTTGAAGAGGGGTTGGAAAAAGTTAAAAAATGTTTATAAGACAACCTTCACTAGATTTCTGGACGCGTTACCATTATATCTTTGGCAACTAAGAAGGGTATTCTGGAGGGAGTTCTAACCTCCCACCACATGACATCATATCTTTCCCTGGTGCACCCGGTAGTGTTGGCTAAAAGTATTGGGAATGATGTTGAAAGCCTCACTCTGCCTACCTGGCCGACTACTTCTCCATTTTCCACATACAAGGTGGCGTCTCTGGAGACTGTTGAGAAAACGCCTTCAGCGTAGTTTTGATACCTGGTATACCAGTTGTTTGAGAAGAACACTCCTTTCTCCACGTCTTTGAACAAGTCTTTCTCGCTCAGCTCTCCAGGGGAGAGCTCTAGGTTCCATGGATGCGGGAACATCCATCCAGCATTACCTGTTGATTTAACACCCATTTTACTGGCTGTTGAAACATTGTGCAGGAGGCTCACCAACCTGCCGTTTTCAATTATTGGTTTATCAAAAGTTTCAACCCCTTCGTCATCAAATGATGCGAAACCTGGGAGCGTTGGATCCCTAGGTTTATCTAGGAGCGTTAAAGTTTCAGCAGCAACTTTTTCACCGGGTTTGTACTTCAGGAACATCGAGTAGCCCATTATCACCGCCATAGCAGAGGCCATAAAGGTGAGATAGTTCACCAGGTTTCCAACCACGAGAGGGGATAGGATGACAGTGTACTTGCCCGGTGATAAGTCCACTTTCCTGTTAGAAACCGTTGCTAGGTACCCGGCACGGTCGCCTACTTCAACAAGCTTCGGCTCGTTCAGCCTTGTCCCTCCATAAGCCCAATGACCACTGAATTCTCCTTTGAAAGCTCGTAAATACGCTTCGACGCTTGTCTTGGATTCAGACGCTTCAAATCCTTTGCTATTAAGGACGGCCCTGGTTTCATAGCCGAGCGTGAGAGTGCCGGCTACGCGGTCCACATTGTATTTTAAAGCCGCATCAATCATTTTGTATACTAGCTTTCCAGGCTCGTTTCTAGCTGACAACGCAATGGGGTCGACGCCACCTTCAACAGGTTTAACAACTCCAGGATCCGGTAACGGGGCATATATTTCGGCTTCCTCGATCTTCTCAGCCATCTTGGGCAGTTCTTCAACATCTTTCAGGAGTGCCTCCGGATCTCTTGTCGAGTATTCAAGTAGGAATAATCTCCTATTCTTTGCAAGCCTTAACATTACATCCGTGATCTTCCAGCTTTGAACCACAGAAGGCTCACTATTCCACAGCTTCACCATCACGTTGTCACGTGTAACAATGCTTACCGCTACTTCGTCAAACCTGCTCCTCAAGCTTTCAATTATTTTGCGTCCGAGCTCGAGATCCATGCTCATTAAGCCCTCACCCCCAGCGTGATCTTTTTCAACCTAACATTGGGCCCTCCAAACCATACGGGGACACCTTGGGAAGGCTCGCCCTTTCCACATGTCCCCGGGTAGAATACTAGGTTTTTATCAACCCCTACTATGCTACTGTAGAATCCCTGCGTCGTAATTTCCAATATAGGGTCTCTTACAGGCTCTGCGAGCTCTCCGTTTCTTATCAAGTATGCTTCTAATCCCACGTATCTCTGATTCCATCTTACATCGTCGATGTTCCACTCCATATAGGACTTGAGGTAAACTCCGAACTCTATGTCTTCTATAAGTTCCTCGAAATCCATGTCTCCGGGTTTGAAATAGGTGTTGCTCATTCTTATTATGGGCTCGGAAGCGTAATCCATGGCTCTCGCAGCTCCATTGCTCCTGGTGCCGAACAAGAAGGCTGTGTGCCTGTTGTGAAGAGGCTCGTGAATCAAACCCTCTTTATACAGGTATCTCGGCTTAGCGGGAACACCTTCGTCATCATAAAGGTAGAAGCCGTTGCTTCCCGGTATGGTGGGGTCTTCTATAACTGTTGCGTGCTCGTTGCCAATCCGGAACGAGCCTATCATCTCGAGCTTCACATATGATTCTCCTGCCTGCGCTGCTTCACGCCCCAGGATTCTATCAGCCTCCATCGGGTGTCCCGCAGACTCGTGGACGAGAAGCCCCACTATCTCCGAACCCACTACTACATCCACTTTCTCCCTAGGGGGTTGGACCCCATTTACTAGCACATTCTCCAACCGCTTCATCTCGTCCACAATGGCTTCAACAGGTTTCCACTCATCAATTAGCTCTAACCCTCCTGATGCCGCGAAGCTAACCATTCTCTGCAGTGTTCCTTTTTCAGGGCTAAATAGCACATTATTCGAATCAATATATATTCTTGGAACGATAGAGTGGATGAACGCGCCCTCGCTTGTAATTATCAGCTTCTCCTGGGTATGGGTTTCAAAGCTGAATGTTGAAACTGGTATTTTAGCCTTCGTCAACTCCTTTGTAAGAGTATTGTAGAGGGATGAACCCATTTCCACGACATCCTCTACCACCAAGTCCTCGAGCCTCCGCTTAACCATTACTTGGTAAGACGCTTTCCCAACTCGCTCATTAGAGAACTTGATAGGGTTTTTCCTTAGACTACTTAGCGATTTAGCCCTGGCCACAGCCTTTTCAACGGCTTCCAAAACGTTTTCTCGATCAATGATGTTTGTTGATGAAAAGCCGAGGGATCCGTTTATAAGAACTCTAATGCCGACCCCGCTCTTCCTGCTTGATCCCGCTCCAAGGATTTTTCCATTCCGAAGGCTCACTGCGAACCCGTAGTCCTTCTGAAACCTTGCCTCAACATATTCTGCTCCCAGCTCCGAGGCGTGTTTAATAGCCGAGTATAGGAGGGATTCGTCAATCATTACTACCATCCAGTTTTACGTATTCCCTGCGTCGATATATAAATACTTTTCTAACACAAAGCGTTATGTTAAAATATTGTTGTTGAAAAACTTTAACAATTTCATATTCCGAAAAGGAATTTCAAAGCCAGGCTTAACCCTGCAGAAACCACTATTGAGACAAAGGGGTGCTGTTTCAACACGTAAAGGATTATGAATGCTATCAGGAAGATACCAAGTGCTACAAAGTTTATCATTCCAGTGTTTTTCTCAAGCAAAACCGTCCTGCTCACGCTGATTAATGCGTATAGAATTAAGGCCACTACCGCCGCGTTAATCCCTCTGAACGCTGTCCTGACCACGGGGTGCTCCATGTATGGGTAGAGAGACAGCACTATCGCCATAATCACGAAGTATGGAACTGTGATCACTCCGAGAGTTGCTAAGAGAGAGCCGGGAATACCTCCCAGCTTGTAACCGATCCAGGTAGCAGAGTTGATGGCTATCGGCCCAGGTGTGCTCTCCGCAACTCCCAAAATTTCTACGAACTCTTGATCGCTGATCCAACCCTTTAGCTCCACTAGCTCTTTATAGAGAAGTGAGATGCCGCCGTACCCCCCGCCGAACATGATCGCCCCTATTTTCGCGAACTCTATGAAAAGCTCTAGAAGCGTAACCATGCTAATCCCCACTGGTTAAGTGAAATAGTGCTAATAAATATTTAAATAACACCATTCTTGTCACCTGCCTTGTTGTATTAGTTCCTTAATGAGAGAGGGAAGCATTCTATGCGATATAACTCTCCGAAAAGGTATGTTGAGCTCCCTGGCAGCTTTTTCATCGTAAACAGTGTCCCCTAGGAAACCTGCCCATCCTGCTTTAAGAGACCCTAATGCTTTTTCAAGTTGTCGCCTCCTATCCAGCCCATCCTCTCTCGTAATTATTAGGTCAACACAGTTTTTCAGGTTGATTTTTTCAAGCAAAGCGATTGCTGTTTTACTCGACCTGTTTGTTACTATTGCTATTTTAAAACCCGATTGGTGAAGGTTGCAAATGGTTTCAACGTTTTCCTCGTAATCGTTTGGCTCTAATCTATTTATTGATTCAAGCTCTTCCTTTTCAATAAGCTCCCATGCTTGATTCTTCAGTTCTTCGGGCACGTCCAGCTTTTCCAGCGAGAGGCCCAGTGGTCTAAGTTCTTCATTAACCCCTAGAAGCCTTCTCACCCTCTCCCTTAGGGATTCAAAGTCGACCAGGAAAGGTATTATTGTCCCATCTATGTCAAGAATTAAAGCTTTATCCATACAATTACCCTTAGAACGGTTTCTCAAGATATTGTGGAGGCTTCTCGTCAACGATGATTTCGCCTTTTTCAGTAACATAGCCGATCAACATCGCCTCCGTATTATATGCATACGCTATTCTCCCCTTGTTATCAACTAGGACGAAGCCCATAGTATCGCTTCCAACAGCCTCCGTTACCTCCCTTAGCACGTTGTATGCTGTTTTCCAAGCGTCTTCAAACCGTGGATATTCAAGGTGGGCCTTTAAACAAGGCATTGCCCTTATAATGTATTCTCCAATACCTGTAGCGCTACACGCTATATTATTAGATGCGTAGAAACCTGCGCCGGGGATGGGTGAATCCCCTACTCTCCCAGGTAGTTTAAACGAAACTCCCCCGGTGCTTGTTGCAGCCGCTAAAACCTGGTTATCATCTATTGCGACCGCTCCCACAGTGTCTCCGACATCAGCAACTTTTTTCAAAGCTTGTTTAACACTACTGTTTTTACCCAAGTATTCGACCAGTTTTCCACCATACTCGGTTTTTACCTCGTGTGAAAGAAGTTTTCTCAACGACTCGATATATCTTTCATATACATGTAATGGGGGAGGAGGTAGCAGGGGTAGGCCACGGAGCAATCCGTAGTTGTCAGCATCCTCACCAACAATTAACACGTGCGGGGTCTCTTCAGCAATGATTCTTGCGAGTTTAATTGGGTTCCTAATCCTTCTTACCCCTGCCACAGCTCCTAACAGCCCGCTGGAACTCATTAACCCAGCATCAAGGCTTCTACCTCCGTGAAGATCAAGCACTGAACCAACGCCCGCGTTTAAATAACCCGAATCCTCCATGCAAGCTACGGAAGAGATCACTGCTTCCACACTGTTGTTTGTCGTGTTCAGCACTCTCCATCCTTCCAGCGTGCAATTCCTGATCGCTTCAACAGCCTTCTCCTTAACCTTGGATTCTCTCCAAGAGCCGGCACCGCCGTGAAGGATTAAGGCTTTAACCATTGAATCACCAAGGTTTAATAATATACTGGTTTTAACTTTAAAATAGGTGGGAAAGTGTCGAGCGAGACGATACAGCAAACAGCTGGAGAGTTAGAGTCCCTTGTCCGGTCTTTCAAATTCGACAAGATCTCTCCATTTATCCACGTACTCCCCGGGATATTTATCACGGGCTTTATTCTATCCGTTTTGTTAATGCTGGTGGAAGCATTATCCTTAAACCTTACACTATTCACGTCTTCTATCGTTTCATCATTCCTTATAGCATCACTGCTTTCCTCTAGTGTGAGCACGTATATCCTCTTGGATAAAGTGATCAACCATCTTTACACGAGCGGCGTGACCACATATTATTTCTTAGGAGGGGGGTCTTTCAACGCATCTCTATATTACCTGAAAAACAGGCTTTCAAAGGCTAAGATACCTTCACCTGCTACGGGACTAGTACTCTCATTTGTGACTGGTGGTTTTTCATACCCTATAATTATAAGCTTGGTTGAAAAAACGCTTAGAGACCATATGATCGATGAGGAAGAGGCTCTGCTGGGCAAGAAACTCACACCGTATTTCTTCACGGAGCGCATCATTGTTGAAATAGCGCTTGTTTTCCTCACTCTTGGCACTTATTTAATTTATCAATCATTCAGAGTAGTGAAAACCTATAATAGTCACATTGAAAGAGTACACTCCACCCACCCCAACCCCCCTCCTAGGATAGAGTATGAAATCACAGCTTACGAGCCTGCGAGGCCCTTAGTGTTTTTCATAGGCCTTCTTCTAAGCTTCAGCTCACTCCACGCTGTGCTAGGATATCTCGGGTTGCCCTCGATTTTTTTAATGAATTTTGGCATAGGCCTCGCATGGAGTTTCGTGAATCAAAAACTCAGGAATAATAGCATATCCAGGATTCTCCTTGTTAATGCGGGATTAATTTATCTAATGATAATGTTGTCAATGATGATAGGTGTAGCAGGGTACAGGACGTATTCTCTAATATTCAGGGAGTCCCTGGAAGGAATTTCATCTCTCCAGGATTTACCGGTTCTCAGCCTGTCCGGTGCTATCTTCTTGAACAACATGGGGATCGCTTTAGCATCAATTACTCCTTATTTAGGCACGATTCCGATGAGCATAGGTGTTAACAATGCTGGACTGGTAATAGGTAGTTTAACCCCTGAAAAGCTTACAATTGGAGACTACAGTCCACTCCTCTTATTAATCATGCCACATGCGATCCTTGAATTGGTTAGTTATTCATTCTTCGTGACCTTTGCCTTTACCTGGAGAAGACCTAACTCCTGGAGGCTTGTTATACTAGGGTTGCTTATATTGGCTCTAGCGGCTCTAGTTGAAGCGTTCACTATAAAAATTAAATAATCAAATACCTTGTACTTCGACAAGCTCGCGTGGAGGATTAACCGCTAATGCTAACGCACCGTATAAGCCAACATCATCTCCGAAGCCTGTTGGTTTAATGATAGGCATTGAGGTTACAACATCGTTCTCCAGCCCGCTTATCATTTTCTCGAAGAGTATGTCCTGGTTGTTAAGAAACACTCCACCCCCTATGACCAGGAGCTCCGGATCGTAAGTATTTATTATGGAGGCTATACCTGCCCTCGAGGCTTTCACGTACAAGTCAACTACTAGCACGCCTAAACGGTCTCCCCGCCTATAGTATTCGAAAACATCCTTAGCGGTAGCCTCAGGGTGATTCACTAGAAATTCTAGCAAATCTGAATTAATCCCGTGTTTTGAAGCAAGCCATTTCGCCACCTTAGGAATGTTTATCCCGCCTGCGAAAGCCTCCCAGTGCCCCCTTCCCCCGCACCCGCATTCAAGCTCGGAATTGAAGTCGATAACAATGTGGCCTACCTCGTGAGCGTTGCCTTCTTTACCAATCAGCAAGTGGTTGTCAACTATGACTCCCGCTCCAATACCGGTGCTTAGGGTGAGGTATATGAGGTTTCTGAACGGTTTTCCCAAGCCGTAGTTTTTCTCGCCCCACGCAGCGGCCACGGCATCGTTTGCTACTATAACCCTTGCCTTAAAGTACTTTGTTAAAGGCTCGAGAAGTTTTATCTCCTTAAACGGGAGATTCGTCGGGTTCACGGCTACGCCTCTTTTTATGTCCAATGGGCCGATGGATGCGACTCCCACGGCTTCAATATTTTCAATATATTCAGGAAAATGTTTTATTGCGGCTTCCCAAATAAATCTCGCAATAGCGTATTCATCCCCTTGTTTAGGGGTTGTCTCAACGATTTTTTCAATAATCGAGTCTTTAGAGCAAACTGCTATTCTGGTTTTAGAAGCGCCAAGATCTATTGCAAGATAATACTTCATTCCAAGTATCCCTTAAATCACGTACTCTGCTGTGGCATTACTTTCTTGAAAAGTATAGGAGCATTCCTTATGTTGTATCTTTCAAGCACTCCTAGTTGAACCCTTGCGGGATTTTCAATTCTAAACCCGAACTCCTCAGCCACTTTCGAGGCGGCATTAGGAATCACAGGAGCCAAAGTTATTGTTGAAACCCTAATAAGCTCTAGCAGACTGTAAAGCTCCTTGCTAGGATCTTCCTTCTCCCAAGGCCTCGTGTTGTTAACGTAAGCATTACCCTCTCTTAAAAGCTCCATTATTTCAATAATTGCGCCTGGCACGTCATAATTCCCCATGCGCTCAAGGTAGGTGTTTAGCCTGAGGGTTATCTGCTCATTCAGTTTCTTATCAACCTCTCTTCTATAGATTTTACCCTTTAATTTCTTCATTGCTAGGGCTCCCACTCTTCTGACAAGATTTCCGTACGTGTCTGCTAATTCATCGTTGTATATGGCATCCATTAATTCGAATGAAACCTCACTGTCTTTGCTCATATTGAATACTCGAGATAGTATGTATCTAACTCCGTCAGGGCCGTTGTATCTTGAAAGCAGATCATCTATCGAAATAACATTTCCAGCGCTCTTACCGATTTTCAAACCTTTGTTTATCAGGAACGCGTGTACAAGGACTTTTTTAGGCAGAGGAATATCTAGTGCTTTAAGGATTGAGAACCAAACAGCTGTGTGGAACCATAAAATATCTTTCCCAACAACATGGTGGACGTTTACCCAATATTTCTCGAACCTTGAGGGATCTGTGGCATATCCTGCCCCAGTTATGTAGTTCAATAGGGCATCAAACCATACGTATATCACGTAACTCGGGTCGAAAGGTACTTTGACGCCCCATGAAACCCTTTCAACAGGCCTTGCAATAGATATGTCTCTCAAACCCTCTTTTTCTATTCTAGAAGTAACTTCAAGGGAATACTCCTCAGGATAGACAATTTTATCGTTTCTTAAAACCTGAAGCAAGAAATCCTTAAACTCGCTTAGTTTGAAATAATATGTTTCCTCCTCTAGGTATTCCAAGGGTTTGTTGTGAATGGGGCAGTAAGGCTTGCCCTCTACTTCAACGTATTCTCCAGGTAAATAGTATTTTTCACACTCTACGCAGTAGAACCCGCCATACTTGTCCTTGTACACATAGCCTTTTTCATATAGTTTTCGAAAACTATCCATCACAACCTTCTCGTGAACACTATCCGTTGTGCGGATAAAGTAGTCATACGATATATTCAGCCTTAACCAATAATCCCTGTACACTGTTGCCATTTCATCAACAACTTCCTTAGGGGTTTTACCTAGTTTTTCCGCGAATCTCTGAATTTTCAGCCCGTGTTCATCATTGCCTGTTAAGAAGAAAACGTCTTTTTCAAGAAGCCTGGCAAACCTTGCAAGCACGTCAGCGTAAACTGTTGTATATGCATGCCCTATGTGTGGCGGGCCATTGGGATAGTATATGGGTGTTGTAATGTAAAACGTGTTCATTGCTTCCCCCTATTACTTTCATTTTATCCTCGTTGACGCTTTTAAAATCACTACTGTTTAATATATTCTTCAATTTTTGCAACGTACTTATTTACCTGCCTTCTAGCGTATCGTATGAAGAATTTGAGCAACAGTCTCACGGGGAGATTAGCAGGGGATTTCAAGTAATACTTGTTCATAATGTCTTCAGCCCAGTATATGGAGTGATTGTAAATTTTCAACAGCGCATCCACATGCTCCCGTTTCAAGTGGTCTCTGATGAACCATTCTCCACTCTTTAAAGACCCCATTGGCACGAAGAACATTGGAACTATGAGGCTTCTGTAGTTTTTCAACCTCTCTATTAGCTCAATTGTTTTAACCACGTCATCTCCTGTCTCGCCTGGGAATCCTAGAATAACTGTTGCTGCGGGAATGATAGAGTTTTCATGCATTATTTTGAAAGCGTCTTCGACAACGTCGGGCCAGTCCTCTATGGGATAGGGGAGTGACTTGGCACGCATTATTTCCTGAGCCAGTCTTGGAGAGCCTGTTTCAATACCGACTTCAACCCCGATAAACCTTCTAGAGTCTGTTAGAATATACTCATGCATAAGTTTCGAGATAAGCCCATGATTTTCCTCCGCGTATTTCAAAGCCGATAGACTTACATGAGACCATGCGAACGAGCCGTTTTCTCCCACGAGTTTCAATACCTCCTCGTGGAGTTTGATTATAGCTTCTGGACGGGGTTTAACGCCGTCTGCATGGTAGAGGAGGATGTCTTCGCTGTGGAGAATCGTTCCCTTCACCCCCGCGGTTAAATTCACCTGGACTTCTTTCACGATCTTATCCAGCGGTATGAATCTGAGGGGTCTCAAGGTGACGCTGCAGAACTTACAGCCTCTCGGACAACCTCTCATTATCTCCACGAGCCCATTTACGCTTCCTCCCTTAATAATGGGGATTTCGTCAACGGATGGGACATCACCCGATCCTATGTAAACGTATTTCGGGAGAGGCTCGTTATTTAATGCTTTCTCAACCAGGTCGACGATGATTTTTTCAGCCTCTCCGTCTACTACTGTGTCAATACCCCACTCTATGAACTTCCTCACCTCGTAAAGCCATTGCCAAGCTGCTGGACCGCCAGCAATGATCCTCACGCCCTTTTTCTTCGCCTTGCGGACTTCCGGCTTGTTCATTAACTTAATAAAGCTTCTCCGGTTCAGCGGTTCTTTCCCAGTTAAACTCCACCATTCGCTGGTTGGAGGGCCATAGCCAAAGTAATCGTGGTGGCTCAGCATTAATACCTTCATCGAATCCAGGTGCTTTCCTAAATGATCAGGGTCAATGATCGACGCCTTGAAGCCTTTTTCTTTAAGAACCGCCTCGATCTTTCTCATCCCATAAGGTGCTTCCCTGGGCTTCCCTTCATCGTCCACTTCAACCTTGGGGGATGCGATATACATCCATAAGCTTTCAGGTAGAAATATAGGCGGCGCTGTAGCGACGAATCCGAGGAATTCTCTTCCATGATGATTACTCATCATTGTCCTATCGGATGTTAAAATAATCTCATAACCCAGGGATCTCCACCTCCACAACCTCTGTTTTCGTCTCAGAGAGCTGCCCGGCTATGCTTAGTGCTACTTCTTTACGTGTCTCGGGGAAAACAATGTAAATCCGATTAGGATTGTGTTTTTTAAGAACCTCTAGATTCGAGCGCAGAACAAAGAACGATAATGTTAATATATGGTTTAAACTTATAATTGATCTTAACTTTTCCACCTGTTTTTCAATGTTTTCACCATTCAACCAGATGTAAATGGATAGCCTTTTCTTGCGTTCTCTAATGCTTATCTTCAACAAGGCATCATAAAGGCGAGAGGCATCAGCGCTGGGTATAAGGATTACTGGAACACTAGCGTCGAACATTATGTTCACCTTTTATATCCCTGAAAGTTTCTAAGTAAAGTTTCAGAAACTCCGGGTTCTCAGTGAGGTTTGCAAGCTGGTTTAAGGAATCAATTAAATTGTTGATGTGCTCTCTCAGCGCTTTTAACAATCCCTGATTATTAACTATGAAGTATTTCTTCTTTCTTTCAACATAGAAATCAACGATTTCTCTTGCATAGAGTAGTTTCAAAGTCTGCGATAGATGACTCTTAGCATAACCTGTCTTTCTAGAGAGCTCAGTAAGATCGAGAGGCGTCCCGCTAGTTAGTAGGACCGACAGAATTATCCCCGCTACCGGGGGGAGCCCTAGCAGGGTCATCAATTTCACAAGGGGTTTCATGAAGCTCCCTGAACAATATTATGAACGTTCAGTATTTAAAGAATTTTTGATAAAAAATATAAGGTAATGGCTTAGGTTAAGATACGGGAAACTTTAACTACGGGTGCATTGCTTCCTTTCAAGCTTTCGAGACTTAGTCTCAGCTTGTCTTGTGTTGAAACAATATCCAGGTTTACGAATAAGCTACTAACATATAGTAGGTTAGCGAGCACAATGCTAGCATAGTACTTTGAGAACAATCCATCAATGTTTATCGTCTTGTGTTGATGACCCACGTAGACACAGAGAACTTTATCGCTGCAGACATTTATGGTTTGCCACGCGTTGTAAGCCTTCCTATCGGCAGTCATTAATATGGCCTTCTCTTCGTGGATATTCTGGGCTACAACAGCTATTGATGCTTCGCATGGAGGGCTAACAGCCGGTATTTGAAAACTTCCATAATACTTTTTAACTTCATCAATAGCTCTATTAGCGAGCAAAGCCATTACGTAGGAGTATAGGGATAAACCTTTGGCCTCTCCCGCGGACTCAGCGACTTTTCCATTAATCTCTGCTTCAGCACAGATCGGTATGTAAATTCTTAAACCATCTATTGACGACCAGGGATGACCGTTCTTTATGCTCGCCTTTAACAAGGTCACATGGAATCCTTGATAAAACATGTTGGTGTCTGGGAGAAGACCGATAGGCTTCTTAACCTGTCTAACCAGGTCGATGAGGAAGCTGTGAATCTTCCAGCCTTTATATTCTCTGTGCTCCCTGGTTTGATCATCCCTACGTATTTCAACACGTGAAGGCTTCATTTCTTTAACAATCAAGTCCACAGCTCCAGTGTATCTCTGAATCTGCATCAGAACCCTATCTAGCAATGTCTTATCAACATCACTATTCTGCTCATGTATCATGTTCGATATGATTTTCCAGCTGTCATACATCATAGTCACGGCTTCTTCGGAAGGACCGGTTTTAGTATCCATGGTTAGAAGTAGTTTCTTCTCATCACTTCCCGGTAGGGAAGCGTAAATGCTTAACCTATCTCCTTCGCTCGGGACATGCCTCTGTCCTTCATAGAATGATTCAACCAGCCCTTTACCTGTAATGCTGTTTAGGATATTGGATATCTCCATGAATACGTACTTGCTACCCTGCCATCTTATTTCGCGAGGTAGGTCCAAGTACTGGTTGCTCTGATTGGATGGTTGGGCTGGTTCAACTTTTCCGTGAATATAGAGTTTGTGAACCCATCTAGGACTGTATGGGTATGGGGGTAATCCTGGAAGAGGTATTATGTCAACGTGTGTGAAAACGATTTCGATATTTAAACGATTCTTCTCCTCCATGATTCCTCCTGCGAAAGGACCAGACATGGCTGATATATCAATGTATAATTTGTTTAGCTTGCCTTCAAGGGATTTAATAAGACTTCTCGTCAAAAACAGGTTTTCAAAAATATTATCTTTCAACAGGCTTTTCGACATTATGTTGTCGAAGTATATGTTAACGTCTGAGGGAAAACTATCCATCACGTTCCTTATGCTTTCAGCCGTCTCCCTACGCGTGATGATTATGAAATCGGTGATATCCAGCTCTTCCTTCAACCTGCTTATTACTGTTGGTACGACGAAAGGATGAATGTCAACGGGAAGTAGCATTGTTTTATCAGGACTGACTTTCCCTCCGAGCAAAATGTTGATAAAAGATTCCAGATTAGATACACCTCGCTAATTCATCAAAAATAATCTATTAAGTAAGTGATAATAAAAACGTGATTTTAGATGATCAGAGCGCGACGCTCTCCTCCTGCGTATTAGTACCGGTAAATAATCCTTCCGCAGCAAGGGAATAAATTTCTTTTACAACAATGTTTTTCAACAAGTTAATCATAGAAAGAGTTGCTTCCTTATCCTCCGGGCTCATATCCGAGGATTCTACCTCAGCCTCATAGACTTTCAAGTCTTCAAGCATCGTAATATACTTCAGCATTAAAAGATTCGTTAAATCCGTTGCTCTCGATATTATTTTTTCACTAACATTTAGCATTTAACTCACCAGTAGCTTATCCGAAGGATACTTTTTTTAAACCGGTTTAGCCGGTATTACTGGAGAAATATCCGGTCCCCCGGTCCGTGAATCAAACATCCTTCGGGTTCTTTCAGGAGGGCTGCGGTCATCCCTATTTCGACAAATATTTGAATAAGCTTTTATATCATGCTATTCAGACGGGGGAGTTAATGAAGGGGGTTAAAATAGGAGTTTACATACCGGCCGACATCTACGAGGAGATTGCCAAGTTTTCTTCTAAAGGGGAAAACGTGAGTTTGAGCAAGCTTGTTCAAGAAGCCTTAAGGCTGTACATGTATCTAAACCAACCTTTGAAAGAGGGGGCCGTGGTTGGCACTATAAATGTGGTTTACGATCATGGCAAGAAAAACATTGACAGCGAACTAACAGATCTTCAGCATGAATTCCTGGAAATAGTTGTTTCAACACTCCACGTTCATTTAGATGAGGAAACATGCATGTTAAACATCATCGTTAAAGGTGAGGGTAAACGGGTTTCAGAATTCATCGACAATTTGAGAATGCTCAAAGGCGTTCTCCTCGTAAATCCGACTCTGTACAAGATGAAGGGGTGATCGACATGAGTAGTGTTTGCATCGAAGGCATCTCCTTAGATGATGCTGTAAACATTTCACACGGGTTAATGATGAACGGTGTGAAACCTGTTGTCGAAAACTGCGATTCTCGCGAGAATCTTATATACAGGATAAAAAACACATGGATAGTTAAGATTCGTGGAGAAGAGTACCGTATAGGCGATGAAGGCGGCATCGTCGTTAACAAACCCTTCAACGGCTTGTTTTACACCGGTTCCTCATCCAGCGAACTGACAGGTTTTCTCACCAGTGAAGCGGTGGATGAGAGAATTTTCATAGGGCTACTAGCAGGATTTCTCTTGAAAGGACTTCCCGTAAACGATGCTTTACAAGCAGTCTCAGAATTCTACGAGTATGACAATGTAAACCCTGCATCTGTTGTTTCTAGAAAAGTGGCGGGCTTCAAGTGCGTTGACCGATTATTCGACGCGATCAGTAGATTCCTCTCTCATACGTCTATCCAAGAAGCTGTTAAGGGGAGAGTGGTTTTCTCGTGTATAACTGAGAGGGGATTATCCTATGAGGTTGAAATCTACTTATCACGACAATACAGGGAGGTAGTAAGGTTGGATAAAATTCAGAGAAAAAGTGTTAAGGATTCACTTATGGAGGATGAGCTGGCTCTTGTTTGTTTTGAACATTTATTGTTCAACGGGTTGAAAGAGTTGGAGTTTGACGAGATGAAATGGTACTGCTTCGCTGGGAAGGATCCTGTTAGAATTGTGGTTGAAATGGAGAAAAACCTTAATAGTGTAAAACTATTTTAGCTCTCCCATGTTGCACTTGCTTAGAAACTCCTTTATCCTAACTATTGTTTCAGGGTGGAGGTAGTGCTCCATTTTACACGCATCTCTTATAGCAATCTCTTTTGGAACTCCTAATGCGATAAGAAACTTGTACAGCAATTGATGTTTCGCTTCAAGAGATTTAGCGAGTTCTAAGCCCTTGCTTGTTAATTGGACCCTTCCCCCCTTCTCATATTCTAGGAGACCCTTCTCCTCCAGCTTTCTTAAAAACTCCACCACGCTACTTGGTCTAACGCCAAGCCTTCTCGCGATCTCCCTTATCTTTAAATTACCGCATTCCTGGAGCTCGTATATTACCTCAATATACTCTTCTTCTCGGGTTGATACGCTCATGCTGACTGAAACACCCTAACTAGCTTCTTTTCAATTTCCTGGCAGCTCTCGATATGACCTTTACAGCTTCTTCAGGGGGTAGGTACCCTGGTATCACTTCAACCGGTTTTGCACCGTATCTGTAATAGTCTTCAACCCTGGTGATGGCTACGAAGGGAACGTATTGTACCCCGTAGTAATCTGCTTCAATGGGGTTTTCCATAGCCTCAATGGTCTCAACAATAATGTTGGGGTTTATTAAGCCGACTTGGTTAGCGAAGTCCACTACGAGTGGACAGTAAGGGCACTCCGGCGTTACAAATACTTTGATGTGAAGCGGTGCATCGATCGCTTCCACCTCCTCGATCACTTCCTTGGGCAGCTTCAGCGCGTTAGTTGCTATGTATTCGTGTACAAATATGAATGGGGCGAATTCCTGCCCGCTTGGGAGACCATAGTATCGCACATTCCTTGACGGTGTGTCGTATATGAATGATGGGAGATATCGGGGTTTATACTCCTTAGCCTCAGCTTTCTTCATAATGTTGAATCTAAGCTTCCCCTCGCTTATCCTGGCCAACTCGTTAGCCAGCATCACGGCATCGTCACAAGTGTGGCAGTGGTCAAGAGGGTTTTCATGTGAATGAGGCCCTTCATGCCTATCTTCATCAATTATCAAGGTGTCTTTTAGATTCCTGGGCCATTTAGCGAATATGTTTTTAAGTTCGGATTCTGTTTCCTGGTCGAACAACCCGCTCATTGAAAGCACCTGTTAGGTTTATCTAACATCTTTAATGGATTTTATCCTTTTAAATCCTATCTGAGCCTTTCCTTCTCGAAAATAGGAAGCTACATCTATATAAGCGCTTTACCAGCATTATTAAATTGGGAAAAGTGTTGAGCTCTAGAAGGACGTATACCCACATTATCCTGGAGTACTTAAACACCTACCCTGCTTCAAGTATTAAAGACATATCAAACTCTACAGGTCTCTCCCCGGTTATTGTTCGAAAAATACTATACAAGCTGAAAAACGATAACTATGTTGAAAAATCAGGCAATGGATATGTGTTGACAGAGCGAGGAAGCAGGCTGTTAGAGTACATCGCTTCCAAGACTATTCAGCACCGTGAAAGCGCTGAGAAAGCGCAGCAGACCCCGGCCCAACTAGAAAAATTGACAGAGGAGCATATTAAAGAGGGGGAAGAATCACTTCCTGAGAGCACTCTCGAATCAATCGCGGATGAGACACGATTAAGGCTTGATGCTATTGAGAAACGACTTTCAAAGATTGAGAAAGAAATTGAGGAGTTACGGAAAGCTTTAAATTATTTGACAGAGCCGAGGAAGGAGAGTAAAATGCTACCATCTCCTGTTTTATCGTTCAATGATGCTCAAGCAGTACTGGGAAGCTTATTTGAAAGAATGCTGTATGAAGGTAAGATAGTTAGGATAGGTAAACTCATTGTTGAAAGGTCGTTTTACGACCAGTTTAAAAGAAAGTTTCCTTTAAAAACCAGCGACATTGAGAAGCTAAGCGATACTGAGAAAATACTGCTGGAGGAGATGCGTAGGGAAGCATTAGTCATTCTCTATGCTGGCAGGGAGTTAAGACTTGTCGAGTCATAATAGGCTGAAACTGTCTGACAGGAGAGACGTAGAGCGGAAAACCTTGCACACCCTTTCATTGTTGAATATGAAGAATCTAAGCCCAGTTATCATGGGTGAAGGATTCGTTAACCCGTTCGAATTATACACGACTCAGACCCATATAGAAGCCGATAAGCTGGGTCTCGTGCTTCAAAAAACATTGTTTGAATCCTATGATGTACCGATCATAGTGGTTATTGGAAAAAACGCATACAAGTACATCATAGACGGTCATCACAGAGCATTAGTGTCTCTATGGATGAGAAAGCATGTTAGAGCTGTTTTAATTAATGCAGCCGGCTACCAGCCTGTTTTTTCGACACCTCTATACAAGATTAAATTCGTAAACCCTGTTGACACGCCTGAGTCCTTACTCACCTGGAGACACATGGTCAATACTATTCATTTTCTAGAAGAGCTTCATGGAAGAATAGCGAGAGTATGGTTTGAGAATGTAAGACTTGACGTGTTGAAGCCTACTCAGATGCTTCTGGGTGGAAGCCTGAATAAAGAAGTTAAAATTGAAGAACCCATTCTAGTATACCGGATCAATCATTCATACTATGTTCTAGACGGTCACAAAAGAGTCTGTCTCTCCTTATTAAATAAGCACAAGATAATCCCCTCCGTTGTTTTCACGCTGGATGACTTAGAGATAGGTATTGTTAGACAGGCTCAAATAATAAGAGAGTCTTTCTCCGAAGAATCATGTAAGAAAATCTTCGGTTAATCCGTAAGCTCCTCATACTCCTTCGAGAAGGCTGGAGCGTACTTCTCTGGATGCTCGACACCGTCAGGGCAGCCTTTTCCATGCCTTATTGGCTTATCGATTCGGCTTAGGAGAACGATCCTGCTCGGAATGCTTTCGCTCAATAACTTGTAGCCGGTTTTCTCTGACAGAATCCTTCCCACATTTCTAATATCATCATGACTGGGCATGTTGGAATGCTCAAGCCGTCCCCTGCTCCCCCCTAGGAACATGTATGCTTTAACCTCGATGTATGTTGGCTGGGCTTTCTCCACGAACCTGGAGAAGCTTTCTAAAGCCTTCTCGTTATCATTGTACCCTTTAACTATTGTGAATCTGAAAACAGTTGGCGATTTAAACGAAGGTATTAGCTCTAAAGTTTCCTGGAAGAGCTCCCAAGCCCTTGGAACCAGGGGTCTGTTAAAGTATTCGTATGACTCTTTATCCCATGATTCTATGCTAATGTAGAGTTGAGATGGCTCCTTAACCAGGGATTTTAAAACATCGGGCCTTGTACCATGAGTGACAAGGAATGTGGTGAGGCCTCTTTTATGATATTCCTCGATCAATTCGGATAGGCGTGGATAAAGCAGGGGTTCACCGGTTAAACTTATGGCCGCGTGCTTAGGTTTCAAAGCCTCCTCAACCATTAATTGATCAGCGGAGGGATTCCCTTTATATCCCGCCATTATCTCGCGGTGGACCCTAATACTTTCTTCAACCAGTACTTCCGGGTCATCTATAACCGGCGGCCTAGTATCATCCCAATGCATTCCAACATCTTCTGGCTGAATCCTCCAGCAGTGTAGACACCTGTTCCAGCACCATGCAGCGACAGGGGTCATTTGAATGCACCTGTGGCTCTCAATGCCGTACCATAAGCACTTGTAGCAGAATCTCTTCCTAACTACTGCTTCCTTTGTCCAGTGGCATCTTTTAACGGCTCCAATCGTACCTATTAAGTGATAACCCTGCTTTACCAACCTGTCGTGAATAGCCTTGTAAACCAGGCTACTATTCCAAAACTCCTCCCGCTTCTTCTTTACTTCATGGAAGTTAATGCTCATCTCAATCACTCGCATCACATTGTTATTAATTTATAATCCTTAATAACACATTATCATAACCTGAATGATGAGCGAACCCGTGTCAGATTCATGAAGACGGTTGGCGTTGCTGAATTCTCCTTTTAAACACTTGTGAACCTGAACAGGGTCAATAGGTAGTGAGGTATCACAAAGTCTGAATTTTAAATTAGCTTTTACCTGATACCATTAGTCTGGGTGGTTCCAATTGAAAACATCCAAGCCGAAAATATTAATGATCAATGCGTCTCCGAGAAGCTACGGGTCTTCGAACCAGTTATTAATTGTTGCCGCTAAGGGTGTTGTAGACGGCGGCGGATTACCTGAGTTCGTTCATCTTTATGAGAAAAATATTAAGCCGTGTATTGGATGCGTCTCGGATGGAAACAAGTACTGTAAGTTTCCATGTATTATAAGCGATGACGATTTCAACAATGTAGCAAGCATGTTGCTGGAAGCAGATGGATTGATCGTGTCAACGCCTGTGTACTGGTACGCCCCTAGCGGGGTTTTGAAGAACTTTATTGACAGGTTAACAAGCATGGAGCATATGATCTTTCATAAAGGTAGAAGCCTGCTGGAAGGTAAAGTTGCAGGATTTATTGCTACAGGACTTGACAGTGGGGTTATGATGGCTATCTCGTATCTAGCAATCACCTTGGGTATAATCCAAACGTGGATAAAAACGGGCTGGTGAATATGATAAAAGACTTTGTTAAAACCCTTGAAAACGAGAAAGAGAAAAGGCTTCAATGGCTTTTGAAAGAATCCTCCTGCACATCCTGCGAGTAATTACACGCAATTTTCTTAAGCACTTCTACTATACGGGTGGAACTCCACTCCCCAACTCTTTCTTCAAGTTTTAAAACAACCACATCTGATAAGCCCCTTTCTCTCAATCTCTCCTTCAGCTCTTCAGGAGTAATCCATTGATCCGGTCCGAGAAGGATTATCTCAGGCTTAAGCTCTACAATGGGTTTCAGGAAGTCCTCTTCATCACCTAATACCGCTTTATCAACGTATTTCACGGATTCAAGAATCTCTCTTCTAACAGTATCAGGCAATAAAGGGGTTCTGTTTTTGAATTTCCTGAAGTTTTTATCACGAGAAACAACAACTGTCACGCTTCCAAGCTCCCATGCTTTCCTTAATAAAAACAGGTGTCCGGGATGGAGGAATTCAAAGCTTCCCGCCACTAAGACTCTTCTACGTTTTAAAAGTTCCGAGAGAGCCCTCCATTCAAAGGATAAAAGCCCCAAGTATTTAATAGCGTCTAATAACCCCTCTGCGTAAGCTATGCAGGATAGTGCTGTGAAGAAATCGTTCTGTTCGAGATAGTATTTAGCATCTGAGAGGTAAGATTTAGCCAGCAATACTAATTTATCCACTTTTTCATCCCTGACAGGTTGTGCCGAGACAGCGTTTAATGCTTGTTCAACATTAAGGATATATGCTTTCACCCTTTCCAGTGGAGATGCTTCGCTTGCCAATGCCACCAGCCTTGTATTCCACGACATTAATGGAATAGTAGAGGACTAGTTTAAAAACCCATGACGTATTAAAATCCATTAGAAAAACCAGAGGGAGAATAAAAAGAGATGTCAAAGCCTGCGGAATGGAGCGTTGAAGTTTCAAAACAACTATATGGGTTAGAGCACTCAATTCGCGGGGAATACTTAACTATTGATGAAACAGGAGCATTGGTTCTGAAAATAGGGGATGAATCTGTAAGAATCATTGACTTAATGAAGAAGTACGGTTTTGAAACAGCTTACATCCGGTTCCTTCCGGCAATAAAAAGTACAATGAAAAAAGTTTTCGAAACTTTTAAAACGCTTTCCCAAATTCACGGATATACTGGAAAGTTTCAACCTGTATTTCCAATGAAAGTAAACCCGATTCCTCTTGTTATAGACGCTATTTGGAGGTATGGTGAAGAGTTTAACTGGGGGTTTAACTCAGGATCCATAGGAGAGTTGAGGCTACTACACAGGTATTTGGACAAGGGCTCGAGGCTTCTAATATATGATGGCGTGGTCTCCGACAACGTGTTAAAACTTTTAATGGACTTCAAAAAAGCAGGATGGCATGTTATAGTAGACGTGGAAAGCGAGCACGATTTACAAGTTTTATCGAAGTATGGTGAAATAAACGTAGGAATAAGGGTAAAACCATTTTACAAACCAGGTGGAAAATGGTCGCATTCCGCGGGGCTTGAGGGAAAATTCGGGTTAACTATCAACACCTTGTTAAAGCTGATCAAGGAGTACAAGTGGTTGAATGAAAGAGCGATATTAATCCATATCCACGGCGGTTCTCAGATATATGAGTTGAAACATATTGCAGCCATATTTGATGAAGCTAGGATTTTATTTAATGATTTGAGAAGTATTGGCTTTGAAAACATTTCAATCATAGACACTGGAGGAGGAATGGCTTATCCCTACCATGATAGTAGAAAGGGAACACCGGAGTCCCCAAACTACACAATAGTTGATTATCTTAATTTATTGATAAGAAAGTTCAACGATGTCCACCCACATCCAACACTTGTTTTCGAAGGAGGCAGATATATTGTCGCTTCGCACCGGATTGTTGTTGCCAAGGTAGTTGATGTAAGACCTTATTCCACGGAATACAAGCCTTTTGAAACCGGGAATGGGGAAAGATTAATAGGGATCCCAGAGTCGTTAGAGGGTATTAAAAAGATTCTTCAATACACCCGGGATATTCAGTCAAAGATTAAAGGTAAAACCCTGACTCTTGCAGAGCGGGAGAGGGTTGAAGACATTATCACACATTACAGGGAAGAAATCATTGTAAAACTTGCCGAGATAATAAGGTCTAATCCTAGCTCAGTAGAAAATATAATAAACGATCCATTACTCTACAAGATACTGACGTCTCCTTCTAGACGATTTATTGTCAACCTGTCATTATTTGCGGATATTCCCGATTCAGTACTTGTTAACCAGTACTTCCAGGTAACGCCGATTCAAAAACTCAATGAGAAGCCGGACGTGCTGGCCGTCCTAGGAGACCTGACCTGTGACAGCATGGGTGAGTTAAGAGAGTTCATCAGTGATGTTGAGATAGAAACCAGTGTTGACAGCTGGTTCAATAGAATGGATTTCAGGATTAGTCATCTCCCTAAGAAATATTTGAAGCTGGGAGGCATCCCCCTCCACCTCCCCGGTAAAGATGAAGATTACTATCTAGCATTTCTGGACACAGGTGCTTACCAGGATCCTCTAGCAATGAAGCATAATCTGATATATGGAGCGCCAGAAATCGTGATCGACATCAACGGGTCCGGTAAACCCGTTATCAAGGTTCTTAAACACGGCCGTAAAAGCTATCTTTAGATAATGGAAGTCTCATATGAGCTCGGCTAAAACGCTTTTAGAAGAATGCTTTCGGACAATTCCTGAAACTGTGGAGTATTTTGGAATACTTGAATAAAATTTAACTGCGATGGGATAGCTACCTGGAAATCTTGCCAAGGACATGTTTTTCCCAGATTTTTCCACATAGAGATAGGGGAGAAGAATTCCTTCAGGAACCACTTTCCTAAGCATTTCCTTGTCGAAAAACTTCATAACACTGATTCTGTGGGTTTTATACAGCCATTCATGCTTGGTAAGATTGGCATACACCTGCTTCCTCCTTAGCCATAGAGGAGTGTTTTCCAAAATACTTACTTTTCGAATGTTGACTCTTCGAACAAGGAATCCTTCTTGAATAATTTTATACAGGAATTCCTCGTTTATATTGAAAGTTTCCCGCGTCTCGCCGGGAAGCCCATATAATAGGTTTATTCCTGGTAAAAGATGGGGTAGCCCATTCCAACCTCTAATACGCCCGACTTTATTTATCAATCTCAACGCTTCCATTACTTCGTCAGGAGTTGCTTTGAGATTATTTGCTTTTACAACCTTTTCGTCGAAAGATTCAACCCCTAGAGCTGCGACATCCCCTGGGGCGTGGTATTTCATAATTACTTTAAGCGCTTCTAACGATTCCTCTGGATGCTTCGCAATAGTTCCCGGGTTAACGTTATCGATATGTATTGTTCGTAATCCAGGCGCTTTGTTTCTAATCCCCTTAAAAACTTTCTCTAGAATATTGGGACATGGCTTAGGGAATTCTTCGGTCCCGATTTCGCTTGAACCGTATACTAAGATGTCAGGCTGTCTCCCAATCCTCACGTGTTTAACTCCTAGGGAGTATAGTTCGCTGACTTCTTGAACTATTGACTCCGGGTTACGCGTGATAGGTCTCCCGTATCTGGGCTCAATACAGAAACTACAGCCCCCGGTTATCCATCTAGGGCATCCTCGGAATGTTTCAACCTCTACGATCAAGTTTTTACCGAAATTCGGGTGTTGCTGCACGATCCTGGCTCCCTTGTAAAACGCTTCATCCGCTACGGAGTAGTCTTCCCTTAGTTTATAAGGATCTGCCTTCTCAAAGCCTACTGTAAACAATTCTTTAAAATAGAGTTCTACATCGCCCCTAACTATCTCCTTGAAGTATCTTTTCAAAACCCTAGTAGAATATGCTGATGAGCCTCCCCCAGTGCCAAACCCGAACCTAGCGGCCGGTCCTGTTAAAACGAGGTTTTTACTGAAAAGTCTCATTGCAAGGTACTCTAGTTCCTTGAAAGACATTGGCCTACCTCCAACATAATGTCCTGGAACCTCCATCCCTGCAACAATGACTACTAAGTCGCTTTCAAATGCCTGCTTAAAAAACTCGCCCGGGTTTCTGCGATATTGGTCCACAGTCCAGTAAAGCACCTGTGCGTCCTTCTTTACAGACCATATTGCACCTGCTATGAGTCGAGGATATACGTTTATGTAAGGTGGGACGCCTAATCCTGCTGGTTCATCAGTGTATCCATCAAGGATTAGGATCCTGTTCAACGCGTTCTTTCACCATTAAGACTAAGTGTTTTCTGCCCATATCCTACAAGCTCCCTCGCTACTAACCATGCATGGACCGTAGGGTTGCTGAGGCTTGCACCCTTTCAGGAATAGGGGGCACTCAAAAGGTTTTGCAAGACCGAGGACAACTTTGTCGCATATGCAACCAGGCAGTTTGTCTTCAACTATCCTTTCCTCTAATCCGAGTTGGGCAAGGATGTCTAGTCTTCTATAAGGCTCTCTGAGCCTTACCCCGCTTCCAGGTATTACTCCTATTCCTCTCCAGTAACTATCAGCGTTTTCGTGAACCTTATCTATCACTTTCTTCACGAACGTATTCCCCTCTGGTTTAACAACTCTGGAATACTCGTTGACTAGATCTGGCTTACCCTGGCTCAACATTTTCACAATTAGAAATATTGAGGTGAGAACGTCGACGGGTTCGAACCCGGAGACTACTACAGGGATCTTAAATTCCTCAGGCAGAAACCTCCAGGATTCTGAGCCTATGATTGCTGAAACATGCCCAGGTGCTATAATGCCGTCTATCTCAACCTCTGGGTGATTATTCAATAAGTACTTCATGACTGGTGGAGTATACCGGTAAGTAACTAGGACAAAAAGGTTATCAGGTACTTTACCGTAGAACATTGGAAGGGTTGTGGCGGGCATGGTGGTTTCAAAACCAACAGCGAAGAATACGAATTTTTCAGAAGGCTTTTCAGCAGCAGTTTTAATAGCATCAGTGAAGCTGTAAACGACTTTGACGCGACCCCCCATACTAGCTGCTTGGAAGAGGCTTCTCGGCTTCTTACCACTAGTACCTGGTAGTTTGTAAGCATCCCCGTAAGTTAGAACCGTGTAGCTGTCGAGGCTTAAATCAATAAGCAAGTCAACATAGTAACCTGGGGTGATGCAGACAGGGCAACCTGGACCAGGAATCAGTTCAATACTGGGGGACATCAAGCTTCTTAAGCCGTAATGGGTAATAGTCCATTCATGCGTCCCGCAGAAATTCATTACCCGAACAGGTCTTCCTAATTCCTTGGCTAGGATTTCAGACTCCCTGTTGATCTCGGCAGCTATTTTCAAACCATATTCCCTGCTTCTAAGGGGGTTAATGATCTCATGAGACACGGTTTCACCTCATCAAAGCGTTTTTAACTCTGATGTAGTCTAGGTAGGTGTCGAAGTCCAGTGTTACCCCGGGGTATAGTGTTTCAACTTGTAAAATATTATTATGGTATTTGTCCACTACTTTTTTCAACCCTTTAGTTGATTCATCAATGCTTGTCAAATCGTCAACCAGGCTCGAGGAGAAGAGAATTGGGTGTCCTCTTCTCCCTTTATAACTAGCCACTGCGATCATGGGCCTGTAACTGTAGAAAGCGTTTACAAGTAAATCGTAAACAAATGGGTGTATCCAGGCTGCATCACCCGGGTTCACCATTACTCCATCTATTCTATCACCATGCGAAACCAGGAATTCAATCCCTTTTTTCACACTACTGCTCATTCCTTCCTGGTAGTTTGGGTTGTTAACAAATACTATTCTTTCATCCTGCACGAATTTGACTACTGCTTCTTCAATCTCCTTATTCATAAACCCTGTGACCACAACTATTTTACCGATTCTCTTCGACTCCACTATATTGCTAATGGTTTGAGCTATGAGCGGTCGATCATGGTACTTGAACAAGAGCTTGTTGCCTTCAAACCTCCTGCTCAACCCAGCAGCCGTCACTATACAGGAAATCATTCATGATCCCGGCTACTTCCCTATGATGAAGAGCTTGTAAATATCTCCTACATCTTCAGCCCTATCCGTTATTTCTTCAATGTCGTCAATGATGCCTGGTAGGAAGAGGCATATTGAATTCACTTTTTCAGAACAGTCCTTGCACAACTTTTCAAGTAATTTGAATCTTAACTCGTCGACCTCTTCCTCTCTTTTCTCAATCATGTTTGAGTACTCAAGCGCCTTAGAGGGGTCTTTGATTATGTTTTCAACCATATTGACAACAAAATCGCACGCCTCGACAGTGTTGTGCATTATTTCCTCCATGACCTGATAGTAACTATCCGGTATACTTAATCCAACATGGTACATTATTATCAATCTTTTAGCAGCCGATTTCGCAAACCCTACTATTTTATCCAGCTCGATGGTAAGCCTCAGAATGTCCTCCCTGTCATCGGGGTGAAGGAAGCTACTGTGAAGCTCTCCAATTATTTCTCTCTTAATCGTGTCAGCCTGCTTCTCAATTAATAGGAGCTCGTTAAAACTTGCCTCTGCATTTCCCAAGTCATTCTTTTTCAAAGCTATGAGTAATTCGTTTAAGAGTTCAACACCTTTCAGTACGTATTTAGAGTGGGATTTAACTTTTTCAAACACTTGCTCAATAAACTTACTTATCAAGCCTCATACCCCGTTCAAGTATCATGTATTCTAACACCACATAATAAGTTTGCGAGCACTCTAACATTTATAGCAAGTTTTCAAAACCTTTAATGCTGTCTAATTCAGTGTATATTGAAATATCTATTTGAACAGTTCTCTACAATTCTTGTTAAAATGGTTTTTCTGTTATTTTTTAACTTTAAATAATTAAATTTATAAAATCGTTTTAATAAGAAATAAATGGTGAAGGCTGATTGATATGAGTGAAATAGATTATTGCAGCATATACGATGTTAGATTCCTTGTTAGAAAAAACATATATTTAACGCCTACGCTAATGAGGAGTCTCGAAGCAGTTATAACCTTGAAAAAAGCAACAGCAGACGATGTGGCAAAATATACTAAACGACCGAGAACCATTGAATCCAGGTACCTCGCCCAGCTGAATAAAATAGGTATTATCGGGAAGGTTAGGGAGGGTAGAAGGATTTACTATTTGGAACCAGTTTCAGCATTAAAGGACTATGTTGAGAAGCTTGGCTATGAACAACTAAATATTGAGCAAATAGCGCATCAAATAAGCATCCCAGCCGATATAGCCAGGATCGTACTTGAGATGATAAAAACCGGGAGGGCCTAGCTGTTTAGGGAGATAAACGCGGTGAAATCTTTACTGCCTATTTTGAGAGTCAAGGCAACTTTATCAATGTTTTCAGGGTTTTGTTTTAAACCTTCAGCTAGGGCTTCCACTAATTTACTAATCAATAATGTTCTAGAACCCATACCCTTTCTTGCAACAAACTTGTCGATAACAGCTAGGGCATCTTCGTCAACTCTCAGGGAGACAACCCTTTTCTTTGATTTAAGAGGAATCTCGATAATGAACGATTTTGAGGGTTCGTATGATGAAGATTTTCTGTAAGCTTCAACGGTCATTGATCATGCCCCATCTTTATATTGTAAAGCTGATAGTTAATAAGTAACTCCTAGTTTTCCCACTTTTACACCACTATGAAAAGCTTTATAAAGAACAGTCAAAAAATTTTATTTTATACAAATAAAATAATTGAATAATTTGAAGCGCCTAGCTTATTAACTCTTTAGGAATATAGATATGATCAGATGAGTCCTGCAACGCCCTCGAAGCGAGGGAGGGTGAGCAGGACTGACTCCCCTGGGCAAGTCACCTTTAAAAACTGCTTTAACACATAAATACCGAGGGATGTCCCGGATTGTTACGTAGGCTCATACTAGACGTTCTATACCCTGTTCGCGGAGAATCCATAGTGGAATTATCCATTCATCTGAGCAAGGTAGAGGGTGTTGAAGCAGTAAACATAACTGTCAAGGAAGTAGATGTTGATACTCAAAACATTCTCGTTGTAGTGGAGGGTGAAAACATCAGCTTTAAAGAATTAAAGGAAGTATTGGAGAAACACGGTGGAGTAATACACAGTGTTGACCAGGTTTCTGCCGGATCTAGAGTGATAGAGCCACCCCAATATCTGATAGAGTGAGCGTGTTTGGAAAGTATATTAAATTACCTAGATGATTTTTCCAGACAGACCCAGGTATATGAATTCAACGGGGAAAAACTAGTAGTTAAAAATTATCGGAAGGAAACAGGAATTTTGAAATGGTTACTTATTAACGCAACAAACTTAACTATTAACATATATCCTTTCGCCTTTCAACCTATTAAGAGGCTTGAAAGAGAAGCTTTTTTCTTTAGGGAAGCACCTGAGGTGTTGAAGAAGCCAAAGGTTTACGTAACCGACTTTATGAGATTGAAGTTAATTAGGGAGTATGTTGAGGGCGATTCTTTCACAAGTGTAGACAGCGAGACAGCTTACCGTGAGCTTGGTTATCATCTAAGCGTGCTTCACAGAAAAGGATGGGCCTTGGGAGATAGTAAGATATCCAACTTCGTATTATCGGTTAAAGGAATCTACATTGTTGATGCTGAACAGGCTACTCCCTCCACTGATATCCGCCACTATGCATGGGACCTGGTAGTGTTGGCTTCAACCATGGTTTTATTCAATATTGAAAGCATAGTTCAACGAAAAAATGATTTGGAAAGATTCATGGAAGCATTCATAGAAGGTTACGTAGAAGGGTCGGAGACGGTTTCACAGGAAGTCGCGAGGGTTTTAGAAAAGCCAAGCTTCAGAGCACTCACCTACCTGCTAGTGCCGCATCCTTTCAGCAAGTTCTTCTTAAATACATGGAAAAAACATGTTGCGAAAGAATTTTAACAAGCTCTGCATGATATTATTTCACGATGATGAATTACTCCCGGATGGAGAGGTGACATAAACATACCCGTCTGAGGTAACAAAGGTTGACTAGAATCCTCATCCTTGGCGATACTCACATACCTGATCGGGCAGAAAGGGTGCCGAAGCCTCTCGTGAGGTTAGTGGAGAACGGGGCGTGGGACTCTGTTCTATTCACAGGGGATTTGACCTCTGGCGAGGTGAAGGCGTGGGTTGAAGAGCTCGGGGAAAATGTTTTTATTGTTAAGGGAAACATGGATTTCCTACCTCTTCCTGCTTACCAAAAACTCTCGATACGTGACTATGTAATAGGCTTGTATCATGGGCACGGGATATATCCGCGCGGAGATTCTAGAAAACTTGCCGAGATCGCTAAAACCATTGGAGCTAGTGTGCTGATTACAGGTCACACGCACGTTCCATTCGTGAAAACCGACCCTTCGAGGGAAATTCTACTTCTGAACCCCGGGTCTGCCACAGGTGCGTGGAGCGGTGAGCTTGAATCCGGGCCACCTAGTCTCATGATTGTTGAAGCCCGAGATGGATATTTTGAGATTAGACTCTTCAAGCTTGTGGGAGGCAGTATTATTGAAGAATTGTTTTCAGCTGAGAGAAAGGATAAATGGTATGTTAGGATGGGTTGAAATGGTTGAAGCTACTCCTGAACAGGAGGTATGACAATCGTGTGTTCAGGCGGTATGTGAAGTAGGATCTCTTCTCCTACTCTAACAGGCATCGTGTTGGGGAAGTAAGCAAGTAGTGATAATCCACCTATTTTAATCCTCGACTCGATCTTATCGCCAATGAACATCGCAAAATCCACTACCCCTTTCACAGCGTTTTTAGAAGGAATCATTGTTGAAACCGGTTTAACTACTTCAGGTCTGATCACCACAGCCACCTTGCCTGGGAGTGAGTCAAACGGGGTTGTACCCTCTAACAGCATCTCAGTGCCTTCGAGCCTGACTGTTACGATGCCATTAGTTTTTGAGACCAGCTCTCCGTAGTAAATACTGCTACGACCTAGGAAGTCTGCTACAAAGATGTTTCTAGGCTTAAAGTATAACTCCTGTGGAGTGCCGACTTGGACAAGACTACCCTTGTTCATTATTCCTATCCTGTCACTGATACTGAGAGCCTCCAGCTGATCATGGGTAACGTATATTGTTGTGATCCCCAGCTTCTTCTGTATCTTCTTAATCTCCTCCCTCATCTCAACGCGGAGTTTTGCGTCAAGGTTGCTCAAAGGCTCGTCAAGGAGTAAAACCCTGGGCTTAACAACTAATGCCCTTGCAAGCGCTACTCTTTGCTGTTGCCCACCACTTAGCTGGAGTGGATACCGGTCCTCCAATCCTGAAAGCTTAACCAGTTCGAGAGCCTCTAACACCTTTTTCTTAATGTCCTCGTCCGTCAGCCCCAGCTGCTTCTTCCTTATTTTCAACCCATATGCTACGTTTTCATAAACAGTCATGTGGGGCCATAAAGCATAGTTCTGAAACACCATTGCCGTGTTTCTCTTATAGGGTTTTAAAAACGTGACATCCTCGTCGTCAAAGTATAGCTTGCCTGAGTCAGGTATCTCGAAACCAGCGATAATTCTCAACGTTGTAGTTTTACCGCAGCCGCTAGGTCCTAGGAAAGTAAATAACTCCCCCTTCTCAATGTCTAGGGTTATGTTGTTAACAGCTATGACGTTACCGTAGGTTTTTGTTACCCCCTCGAGCCTGATCCGTGTCAAAAACCCACCCCCTCCCTAAGCACCTATAAATGCGTATCTTTGCTTAAATACGTAGACAACTATTAACACGGCAACTAGTTGGAGCAGGATCAGTATTGTCCCCATGGCTGCTGTCACTTGAACTCCGATGCCTGCTCCTCCGCTATAGTACTGCCTCATATAATATGTTAACGGGGCTTGATTCTCGTTTATCCCTCCGAAAGTAATGCTCGTGCTTACTTCTGTGGACATGTATATAAATCCTAGTAGCGCCCCGCTTAACACGTATCCTATTATAAATGGGAATATCACTCCGAACACTACTTTGATCCTCGATGCTCCGAGATTCATAGCTGCCTCCTCAAGGTTTTCATGAACCTGCTGGAATCCTGCGAAGACGGATCTGACAACATAAGGTAGCCTTCTAACGCTGAAAGCTATTATAAACACTATCCATGCTTGAAAGCCTGGATTAGCTGGGTGGAGGAAACCTAGAATGCCCGGGTTCAACTCACCAATGAATGAGAAAACTATGTAGTAGCCCAGCGCGACGACTAGTCCTGGTATGGCGAGAGGTGCTGTTGCAAGCGAATCCAGCAGGTTGCTCAGCCACTTGATCTTTAAACGGCTGACGCTGTATCCAACACTAATTGCTATGAAGACTGCTAATACAACTGATATGGATGCGTATATGAAGGTGTTCTTTAAGTAGTTTAAAATATTAGGATCTGTTAAAGCCTTACTCATATAGATGGTTAAATCATTAATTGAAGACGGCATTTGAAGCACTAATCCTTGAACCTGGCCGGCTTCAATTTTCACGTAAGGCTGGAGAATGTTGAATGACATTAAAACCACACCGATTTGCGGGAAAGCAGTGAAGAGCACTAGGGGGAAAATCCCTAGGTAAACCGCTATCGAGCCTAAAACACCCAGCTTATGCTCCCTCTTCTGCCATCTTCCACCCCTGCTTATCATCGCATATGATCTCATTCCCACGTAGTTCCTAATCGCTATGAAGCCTGTTAGCGAGATGAATAACAGGATCAAACCTAGAGCAGCCTTTTCAGGGTAAATCGCTCCTCTAGCGTTTATTATCCCATCGTAAATCTGATAGCTTATTAAATTCTTATAGTTGAAAACTATTGGGGCGGCCAGATCCTCAAGGCTGAAAATAAACACTATTATAGACCCGGCCACAATGCCTGGTAGCGCTAAAGGCAGTGTAACATTGAGAAACAGCTTCAAACCTTTCGCACCCAGGTTTTCAGCCTGCTCCTCAGTTGAGGGATCCACGTTAAGGAAGCTTGCATAAGCGTTCAAGTAAACTATAGGGTAGAAAGTCATGATTTGAGATATGATTACGCCTGCCAACCCCTCTACTCGTAACGTGTATCCTGTGAAATACTTCACCAATTGCGAAATCGGGCCTCCCTCACCCCAAAGCAACCTTATGACGTATGAATTGACAAACGGGGTTACAAACAATGGAACCATAGCCAAAATCCTGAGTAGCATTTTCCCTTTGAAATCGTATCTTGCAAGAGCAAAGGCCACGATAGCGCCGAGAACCGTGGCTACTAAAGTAACAATTGCCGACACTAGTAAACTGTTAATTAATGACCCATAGTCCACTCCTTTCAAAATCATCAGTTTTAAAGGCTCCACGATTTTAATAGGGTCTTTATCGAGGGGGTTGAGGTTAACATATGTTAACGTCGGCGATTCCGGTCTTAAATGCCCTCTTAAGATAGTCTCAAAGTTACTCCACCATTCACCGCCGACAGGAGGGATAAATGCGTAAATTAATACTGAAAGTATAGGAATTATAAGGAACGTGAAAAGGTATGCGAAGCCAAAAATCAGGAAGAACCACATGGTTCTATCAAGTTGAGATATCGTAGACCTGATTTTACGGGCAAATCCTCCCGCAACCCCTCTAGTAACTTCCATTGCAATTTTCCTTTTTTTAAACCTCTCATGTAGAAATCCTGACACAGAGAGAGATAGAAAAGGCGTAAGAAACATTCCTAATGCAGTGGGAACACCTTGTATATAAAGAACAATTACGAAGAAAATGTAGAGAAATGAAATTATTGAAAGAAAACTCAGGAATGAGCTAAACTTGATTCTTCTGAAGTCAAAACCTTTGTACAAGAAAAATGGGCCTAGGCTGAAACCGATGAGCCATAAACCTGTTTCCAATATGCTCCCATCAGTTTTTGAAAGACCTAAATCCGGAATAACCATGTAAACCAGCGAAAGAACAAGCCCGAATATAAATACATATAAAAGCTTTATCTCTCTCATTGCCCTCAACCTTCATTATTAAGGGATTTTTTGAAAAATAATTTAAACCTTCCTCCTTCTAAGGAAGAAATAGAACACCACTATTGCAATCACTGCTATTAGGATAATAATGCTTATTGGGATTTGTCCTCCCTCTCCTCCTGGTGAAGATGTCTCTTGTGTTGTCGTGGTTGTTGGAACCGGCGCCCCATTTAATGCCTGTTGGAGTAGATTCAATGCCTCCCTATACCTTTGACGTGAGAGATCCTCCCATGTTCTTCTCAAAGTACTTTGAATCGGTCCCTGGGTTATGTATGGGTTTATTCGTATCGCATATTCGAGAGTGAAAGTGACTGTTTCATTTGACAAAGGATCTGTGAACTGTAACGGTCTCGAAATATACCATACGAGGTAATTATACCAGTCCTTAGAAATCCTGCCTTCAAGGTATGCGTTAGCGATTTGAGCCCATGCTGGAGTCAGATCATCGTGGGCATTAACAAGGGTGGCCTTAAAATAGTTAACCACGGCGTCAACCCACTTTGTGGATAGAGTCTCATTGAAGAGTATCCCGCCAGCTTGCTGAATATTCTGCAAGGCTTGATAAAGGTCAGGCCTCTCCTGCCCTCCAGGGGTGTTGAAGACCCGCGGGTTTATTGGTAGCCTGTTTATTTCGCGATCTAACCATACCTGTTGTCCACCGTATTCGCTTAAGACCCATGCCACGAAAGCAGCAGCATGGACAGGGTATCTCGAATCTTTCAATAGGGCGATTGGGTCGGCGTTAACTATTGACTCGTTAGCTGGAATAATGTACTCACATGCAGGATTATTGCTCATGGCCATGTATCCGTAGAAATCTATTGTTGTCCCTATTCCTATATCTCCCTGTATGACAGCATCTCTCACGTCTCCGCTTCCCGAGTAAATTATCGCGTTGGCTGCGAGAAGGGTTAGGATGCGCCAGCCTTCCTCCCAACCCTTGGCTTGGAGAATGATTTCAAATATTCTGGTATTACTAGTACTCATCGTTGGGTCAGCTATCCCGACTATGTGAATGTAGGGAAGGTATCTAGCGTACTCTGGAGAGGCGAGATCGCCCCATTTAGCAGGCGTTGGTACTCCATAACGATTTAACACATTCTTGTTGATCGTGAAGCCGAAACTACTAACGCTAGCACCAATCCACACTAAGCTACCATTACCATCAACCCTATAAGTTTCAGCGCCGGCAATTCTTTCCGGGATCTTCGACAACTCATAGAGGATTGCGTTATGGGCAGGATGTATTGAGCTGTTTATCTCCTGGAGAAAGCCCATTGCGTAAATATTATTGAAAAGAGTTGGCCCCCCTCCCCAAGCAACATCAATCGGGGTTCCAAGGGATTTAGCTCTGGTAATGTAATCAGGCCATGATTCCGCTGCAACATACAAGAACTGGATGTCGATAATCCCCAGCTCCTGTGCAACAGGACTATTTAGGAACAGTTGCTTGGTTAGAGACAGAATCGACTGTTCGTGCCGAGTTATCACTCTAAGGACTACTCCTCTATCGTTTGTCAAGCTTTTCAAATATTCAAGCCAAGGATATGGCTCGCTAGGGACCCATGGCCACTCTCCAGTTGTTGAAGGTATCGACACTAGGGATGACAGGATAATCAGTATCATGCTTACGCCGACGAGTAGATTTCGCAACATGATCTCACCTGTTTTACTTATAGGATTTAACTTATTAAATAGTTTGAGAAGGGTTTAAGGTTTAAAAAAGGTTTTACTTTTTCCTCATCATCGTGACTGCCATTACAATTATGACAAGCAGGAGTACTCCAGCAACAACGCCGGTTATAGTGTAGTCTGTCACGGGAGATGTCTCAGGCTTCGTTGTAGTTGATACCTCGGTCTTTGTCGTGGTAATGGTTTGGGTCTCGGTTACCGTTGCACCCACTCCGGGCTCTAACAATCCGAGAAGTTTCACACCGCTTACTTTTGCTGGGATATTGTTAGCTGTGTCATAGCTTGTCAACATGGCATACTGGGCTTCCGGTGTTGGAGCTAAAATGTCTATCACCTTGGGCTGGACACCGGCTAAGATGGCTAAGGGATCTCCTCCGCCTAACACCCACTCTCCAGGATCACCAGTTTGGACTCCTCTTACCTTTCCTTCACTGTATCCGTCATAGCTTGAAAGAGCTACGAATACGATCCAGTTCCTGATATTCTCGACGTCTGCCAGCAGGCTCTTAGCTATTTTAACCTCTATAGTGTTGGGCTCGGCCTCGCTGAGGTAGACGTCAAACACTGTGTTGTTGTTGTACTCATCTGCTAGCATACTCATGTTAGCGTTGAATAGAACTGAGACCTCTCCATCGGGGTAGGGCGTGGTACCCCAGCCCGGTATGGCTATTACTGCGTAGTGCCATCCATGCCATATCTGTACTCCGAGACCTATGCTGTTAGTACTTATCGGCAGTGCTTCAGAAGTCGTTGCTATGTAGATTTGAACGTTCTGGAGGCAGAACCCGTTAGGGCCATTCCACGGGTTTCCGCCCAGGTTCTTCACGGTTGTTCTAAAGTAGATGAAGTTGTCATCCGCGTAGGCTCCGAATTTTACAAGGTCGTATATGGAGGGCTGGAATACAGGGTTGGTTGGATAGAGGAAGGTGCCAGTGCCTTTATCGTCTCCCACCGGGTCTGAGAACACGGCGATCGTCTCCAATCTTGTAATCGGATCATACGTCTCTAGAATCCTTATGAACCATTTTATAAGATTTGTAACAAACTTGGGTCCATCTAGTGTGACATTATAGTATGAGGAAGCCCATGCCGGCTCGTAGTCACCGTAGAGCGACTCTCCAGCTACTACTATCAGGTTGTTCTTCTCCTGATGATACTCGGCCGCGTATGCGATGAAGTTCCAGTCGCCTGTGCCATATATCAACGGGTCGTACACAAACGGGTTTGGAGCCTGGTTGTCACCAATGTATGCTAGATGGTACCAGGCTATTCTTATCAATCCTGGGAATGTCTCGTTCACAGGGTCGTGGTAATTGCCCATCTCATCCTGCCAGATAACAGCTGTCGGTCCGTGCATGAGTATCGGGTATTGCACTCCCTCGTCTAACACGTTTGTGAACAATTCGGAAACGTTGTCAGGCTCGACGAAAGCTGTCATACGGTAGTATGCACCACAGCATACTGGTGAGTCAACTCCTTTGTAAGTGTAGTTTCTGCATGGAGTTGGTGAGTAAACGGCTCCTTGCTCAAGCCTTAGTTTTGCACCAACATACTCTAGCAGGTTGTTCACGGCCGCTATACTGTTCACTCCTCCGCCATAATCACTGTCTCCTGCAACGTACAGCACCTTGTCTCCTTTAGAAAGCCATTTTACCAAGGCGTCTAGCTCTTCTGGCGAGAGACTAGCGGTAGGCTGTCCTATAAGCAGTATGTCAACGTCGGCTAGAACGGTTGCCGTGAAGGATTCATTTATTATTTTCCAGTTGACGAATGTTATATTACCCATTATATAGTCTAAGTACTTATTGCTCTCGCCGTGGGCGAGATCGACTCCAACAGTTACTGTTTGACCGGGTTTTACGAGCGCGTTTGTAGTCAAAGGTATTGCTGATATTAAGAGTAGTGAGATAATTAGGATTAAGATCGCTTTCTTCATACATGTTACACCTTTCAATAAATGTTAATATCGGCATGGTATATAAACTTAAAAGAAGCAAGGAAAAACTATTTTTTAAGAAAGAATACGTAGATTACTGCCACTGCAACAATCAATACGACTATTGCTAACCCGATTAATGTGTAGTCCGCTTCTTCTTGAGGCGGGGGTGGCTCCGTTGTGATTAACGGTGGGGTTGTTGTCATGGTTGTAGTTGTAGGTGTGGTGGTTGTTGAAGCGGTTTGTGTCTCTGTCTCCATGGTTGTGGTTGTAATGGTTGTCGTGGGGGACTCAGGCTCGATGACTACGTCTGAAACTACTAGGATAGGGTTTGCAGGGGCTTGGGCACCGTATGGTACAAATGTGATGTTGAAGACTTTGATACGTGTTCTTCCGTAGTAATCTGTAACAGTCGTGTTAAGCAATACTGACTTGGTAGTGGCGGATACTATTGTGAACTGAAGAGTATAGGTTATGTTGTTTAGTTTCTGAGTATAAGTGCTGGGTGTTTGAGTATATTCTAAAGATGTAGTGTTTGCCCCGTCTGTCAAGACGAATGATACTGACTTGATGCCCCATTCAGAATCCGTTCCTCTAAGGTAAAGGGTGAATGTCCTGTTCAAATACGGAGGCCTCGGAGTATAGGAGCCTACCACGATGTCAGGCGGCTCCGTGTCTGGGGCGTTGAAGATTGTTAGCCCGATATTGTCTCCGTAATTCACAGCTAGTCTCAGAGATAGATAGAGGAGGCTGTTCCTCATATATGCATTAATCTCTAGTACGGAGGGATTCCCCGTGTTGATAACGTAGTTGAAGCTTGACCCGTTCCATGGTAGTATCCAGAACAGCTCTCCTGAAATGTTTAACCATTCCAGATTATTACCAAGCGAGACCGTGTACGCATTGTTAGACTGGGCCAGTTTCACCAGGAAGTATGTCTTGTTAGACCATCCTAGGTTGTTTGTGGGAGGATAAATTCCTATTGGGATACTGTTCAGGGCTAGAGGAGTTGAAGAGTTTTGGAAACCAATGAATGTTGGAGGCTTGACAGGGAAGGAGATTTCTCCGGTTGCAAAGTTGAATTTGAAGAACCCTATTGCGTCGTAACTAGCGGTTCCATGTGCCGTTGTGGTAAAGGTCATGAACAATGTTGTAGTATTAGTTCTAATACTATTGTATTTAACGAAGAAGTCTCTGTGAACGTGTCCTGAAAGAACAAATGTAATGTTGTAATCCTCGATCAGTTTTAACACGTATCTGAAAGCCGTCATATTGTTACTCCAGTAGCTGCTAACAGGGGTCTGAACTCCTTGAGAGTATGGTTTCAATGTTTCGGTGTCATTGTACCACGTGTATAACTCGCCCTGGTAGTAGAACATTGGGTGGTGAACAAGTATGGCTTTGTACGGTATGTAATTATAGTTAGATAGTACCTCCTCTAGGAAAACTATTTGCTCCCAGCTTGGGGTTCCACCCTCAGCGGTGAACAATCCCACTACTAGCAGTTTATCTCCGAGAATTCTGTACCAATAAGAGGGTCCGAGGTATTTCCTATAGCTGGAGTCTGGCGCATCATGATTACCAGGAATCCCGAGGATGGGATACTTGTACAGTAGTGAATACCTGTAGGTCTGCGCCGCATAGTACTCTCCAGGAGAAGCTTGATCCGTTATGTCCCCCAGCCAGAATATAAGGTCAGGGTTTAACAAGCCGGCTAGGGTAAAGGCTGAAACCCTGTTCACATCCCCGGTCAAAGTGTCTGGAGTACCTGTTATGAAGTGAAGATCAGTCATTACCGCGATCTTTAGCTCACTAGGCCATTGAGAAACAACCCATATGCTTCTCTTAACATGGTACGTTGCTGTATTCGACTCAACCACCAAGTCGTATAACCCGTCTTCAACGCCCGACGGCACAGTGAAACTATATTGGTCTACACCCGCCTGCTCCACTTCTAATGTGTAGTTAAGATACACCAAGTTGTTGTTCACTAGTTTCGCCGAGACCAGGAATGCTCGAGTTATTGATAGCCCTGAATAACCCTGAGCTAATGTAAGCTGTATTACACTGCCAGGTTGGACAATTGCAGGCAATACAGGACCTATCTCTTTAAAGATGTTCTCTGTAACGTTGTAGACAATCCCTGGCAATATTGTCGTGTTTTCCGCGTTTACGAAGCCTGCACTGGATATGAGAAGCAGGAAGATTATGGTTGCGCCGATCATTAAGTACAACTTGCTGTTCATATCACTCACCATCTTAATTTAATCCTGAAAGGACTATATATTTAGTATGGGGCTTGACTGGTATGAGCAACCGGAAAAGAGGATTTTCCCATGAAAGAGATTTAGTTCAGAGGTTTTGGAACCACGGTTTTGCCGTAATCCGTTCGCCCGCAAGTGGATCCAAGGCTAAAACAATACTTTACCCTGATATCGTAGCGATTTACCATGGTAAAGTCCTAGCCATTGAAGCTAAAACTATTAGAAAGGAGAGAACGATTTACCTGAAGAAGCAACAAGTTGAAAAGCTAATCGAGTTCTCTAAACGAGCCGGTGGAGAAGCTTATATAGCTGTAAAGATTGTTGGAACAGGAGAGTGGAGATTCGTCAGTTTGAACAGCTTACAGGACACTGGGGGTTTGAAGATTACTAAGACACATCTTTCCGCATCCCTTAAACTAGAGGATCTCGTTTCAATTGTAAAAGGTGTGAGAAGGCTTGGTGACTTCACAAAACACTGAGAAAACATTTCAAGGTAAATCTTGACAAACTATTTATCAATCAATAACTCTTCTCACCTTATACTCCAACGATATCTCCTTGTCAAACCTGATGTCAAACGAAACATCGATAGCGATTCTAAGAACCCCTGAATCCCTCATTTTCTCAATTATTTCATCTATAAGTGTTGAAACTTCCATGATGCTTGAAGCCTCGAGAGCGGTTCCAAACGGGGTGACCTGGTACTTCACTCCTCGCTTTTTAATTACCTCTACTACTTCTTTTACATAATCCCCGATACCTGGCTTGCCAGTGCCGATTGGGATTACACGAATCACAGCTAATACTTTCAAGGCTTTAACACCTATTCTTAGATTTGTTGGATTGGGTTTAAGGGTTTTCTCTAGGTAGATTGCTCACCCAATCTATAATGTCCTTCACAACTTTTTCTCCGCCTGGCTCGAAGAATAGGTTATGTCCAAGGTCAGGATACAGCTTCAACTCTTTAGGGTATGAGGCGAGAAGCTGATAAGCCCTCTTGCTTGCTTCGAAGGGTATGACTTTGTCTTTTTCACCATGAATAAGCAAGACCGGGACGGTGATATCCCCCACAAGCCTCCAGAATTTGTGTGATGCTTTAATCATTTCGTTAATTAACTTGACCGATACTTCTCTCAGACTGTATTCCAGATCCTTTGCTTTTTGAAAGCCTTCTATTTCCTCGGGTGGCCCTCTTTGTAACAGGATCTTGGAACGCGGAGCAAACCTTAATGCTAGGCTTAGAATGAGTTTTCTAACAGGGTTTAAGGGAATTTGGAGAGCTGGAGCTAGAGCAATAACTCCTTTAGCAACTCCTTTATGCGTTGCAGCTGTTAAAAGCACTATTAAACCGCCCATGCTGTGCCCAAGCAGTATTACTTCCCTGGCTCCTACGCACCATCTAGCATAGTCGGAAAAAGCTTTGATATCCTCCACGTAATATTGGAAATCTTCGACATATCCTTTATCGTTTTCACCTGCGGTTCTACCATGCCCTCTTTGATCATGCATGCAGAATCCAAACCCGTGTCTTGCAAACTCCTCGGCAATAGGAATGTAGATCCCGCTGTGCGCTGTCAACCCGTGCGAACCTATTATTAAAGTGTGGAAAATCTTCTCAGGAACTACGCACCTGTAAAACACCCTTATCCCTGTTTCAAGTAGTGCATAATCTTCCACAATCTTCATAAACATCCCTAAAACTGCAACCATTTAATCTCTAACGAATACATAGGTATAAAACGTTTCAAACCTAGGAGATATGCTCTAGAAGTTGGTACTCGAGAACGCTCGGGAGGGTTCTCTCAGCAACTACTTCACGCATCTTTAACTCAACATACTTTTCTATGAAAGATTTTGAAAACACTGGTTTCAAATACTCGTAGTCAGACATTAACTCTTCCAACGCTTCTTTAAGCGACAAAGGCAGTCTCCTAATATTTGAAAACCCCTGTTTCTCGTAAAGATTGAACTCGACCGCATCCCCCGGATCTATTTTCTTCCTCAACCCATCCATCCCAGCTAGTATCAGTGCCGGTACTCCAAGGTACGGGTTCATGGAAGCGTCTGGATTACGAGCCTCAATGCTTTCCCCATTTCTCGGGATCCGCACCATCGCGGTTCGATTTCCATAACCCCATGCTATGTGGACCGGGGCCTCGAAGCCGGGGGCTAGTCTTTTATAACTGTTCAAAGAGGGGTTTGTGAAAGCTGCCAGGCTTCTTGCATGCTGAAGTATTCCTCCTATGAAATACCTTCCCTCCTGAGATAGGGCTCCGTCTTCGAACAGAATATTCCTAGCGCCAACCCATAGGCTTAAGTGCAGGTGTAGACCATTTCCATAATCATCCGTGAATGGCTTTGGCATGAAAACGGCGGTCAGCTCCTTAGCTTTCGATACTTCACGAACTGTTTTAATGGAGAGAATTATGTTATCACAAGCTTCCAAAAGAGGGTAGGGTCGGAATGAAATCTCATACTGGTTGAAAACCCCGTTTTCCCTGTGGATTTTAAGCGGAGCTATGCCTGCTCGTGTAAGAGCTGTTGTAGTCTCTTCGAGGATTTCATCCACTCTTGAGTGGATTGATGTAAAATATTTCCCGTTCCCCTGCCTTATTAAACAGGTATTCTCCACGGGCTTCGCATAGAATAACTGTCTCCTTGAATCTAAGTAGTGCTTTATTTTCCGCATTATAAAGAATTCTAATTCATAACCAACAAGCGCTTCTAAACCATGCTCGAATAAATACTTACTAGTTTCCTCTGCCTTAAGCCTAGTATCCAAGTAATGCCTCTCACCCTTCGAAAAATAAACAGCGCCAACTACTAGCAATCCGCCCCCATAGCTACTTAAATCGACAAACTTACCTGACGCAGGCTTCAGAAACAAGTCCCCGTCTTCGACGCTTGCGTAATCAGGGAGGCTGGAACCGTCCACGCTTGTCTCAAACCCGTAGAGGCAGTCTGGTTTTTGATGGAGGAATATTTCGACCTCCCTGTGCACGCCTGTCACATCGGGAAATAATATCTTAATTTTTTCCTGTTGCATGATTTCACATACAACGCTTAAAGATTTGAAATAGTTTAAAAGGCTTGAAAAGAAAAATTATAAAAATTCCACAACTTCATATAGTGTAAATAAGAGGTTTTACAATGATAATAGATGATTTAGACAAGAAGATCTTGGAGTTTTTACGAGAAGATTCAAGAGTAAGCTTGAAAATCATATCGGAGAACACCGGGAAACCCGTATCCACTATTCATGAAAGAATAAAAAGACTCTTCAAGAGCGGGATTTTGAGGAAGTTCACGGTCCTAATAGACTATGGAAGATTAGGCTATGGAATAAAGGTTTTAATACTGGTGAATGTGGATGGTAAGCATATTATTGATGTGGAAAACTATGTATCCCAGCATCCAAACGTTCAAGCAGTATATGACATAACGGGCGAGTTTGACGTCGCTGTTATAGCGGCTTTTAAATCAATGAGCGAGCTAGACAAGTTTGTGAAATGGCTTCTGCAAAACCCGTTTATCCGGCAAACTAGAACTAGTATTATTTTCCGAATTGTCAAAGAGACCTTCCACCTACCCATATCCGACTAGCTGAACAATCCTACAAGCAAAATATTGGATTGGAATTATTCAATGACCACGTACTTTTAACTCCTCCTTGGGCGTGTTTCACTATTCAACCTTGTATTTGTGAATAGTGTGGAGAAGCTTACTAATCCCTTCCTCTAAATTGATCGGGTTGAACACGATTCGCCCCCTGAGTCTCGAAACATCGGCTACACTATGCCTAACCTCTCCAATTCTCGCATGTTTGAAAACAATATTAACCGAGCGTCCTGTAATCCTCATAACCAGTTTAGCAAGATCTATGATTCTCGTCCCAATACCCGTACCGACATTGTAAACCCTATTGTCGAAAATATTTTTCGAGATGAATTCCTCGACAACTTTCGCAACATCCTCCACGTGGATGAAATCCCTAGTCTGCGTACCATCCCCATAGATTTCAAGGCTTCTGCCTTCAACAATGTTGGCGATGAATCTTGATATAACCCCTGCGTAACTGGGGTTTTGCCCAGGCCCGTAGACGTTGAACAATCTTAGCGAGACATGTTTAAGCCCGTATATTTTCGAATAATTACCCAAGATTTGCTCGCCCATGAGCTTGCTCAATCCATAAGGCGAGGAAGGGTCAACGGAATCGTTCTCACTAACAGGTATTTTAACAGGGTCACCGTAAACTGCAGCCGAGCTTAAATAGATTAAAGGTATCTTCCTCTTAGAACACTCGTATCCTACTCTCGCAGTGCCCATGCTGTTCACATCGTAGTATTCAAGAGGGTTTTGAACACTCTCCTCAACATTCACCAATGCGGCAGCATGCACCACAATATCGAATTCGCCGTAGTCTTGAAAAGATCTCACATCTCCGATAATCACGGGGATCCCGTTATCTTTCAGCCGAGATATCCCCGTAGGGCTGGCTCTTTCAAGGTAGTCTAAAACCTTTATATCATATCCTTTACTACTGAGGTGCAGGGCTACGTGATGCCCTATAAATCCTGCGCCGCCGGTAACGAGCACCTTCACTGCATACTCCTCTCTACTGGTAATATGTTTTCGAGACATTTAATTATCGGTGAGCAACACTGTAAAAAATGTTTGCCTCCAAAATTGAAAATACCTTACATTTCACGGCAAGTTTTTCACGACTTCTTCAATCAACGTTGATTTTTTAAGATTAGAAAGCTTAAGCTTAAATGGTTATAAGCATGGATTTGAAGTCTTTGAGCAATGAAATCTCTAAAATCGTGGAACAGGTTAAACCCTCGGTTGTAACAGTTTCAACCCTTGTCGAGCACCCTCTTACGATTTTCGGGTACGAACCGGTTAAAGGGTTTGGCTCAGGATTCGTTGTTTCAAAAGGTTACATTGTAACCAATGCTCATGTAATCAGGGATGCAGCCAAAGTAACGGTAAGCTATGTAGACGGGTATGCCAGTAGGGCAGTTGTGGTAGCCGAGGACCCCACAAGGGATCTCGCACTCCTTGAAACGGAAGATTATGGTTCCCCGATAAAGCTGGGGGATTCATCTAAGCTCAAAGTAGGTGAAATAGTACTGGCTGTTGGCTCTCCGCTAGGCTTGTTCCAACACACTGTTACACTAGGGGTTGTAAGCGCTACGGGTAGAACTATTGTCGGGGAAAACATTGTTTTAGAAGACCTGATACAGACGGATGCGGCGATAAACCCTGGCAATAGCGGGGGACCCTTAATAAATCTCGACGGTGAAGCAGTCGGAGTGACCACAGCGATAATTCCGTTCGCCCAAGGCATAGGTTTCGCCATACCTATAAACACAGTGAAAAGATTTATCGGAATGATTGAAAAGTATGGGAGACCTTTGAAAGCTTGGATCGGGGTTTATGTAGCTCCCTTAAATCCCACGATAGCCTCTGTTTACAATATACCGGTTAAAGAAGGATTACTAGTGGTTAAAAGTATACCTGGCACGCCTGCTTATAGAAGAGGCATTAGGGAAGGAGACGTTATAATTCAAGCTAACAATGTCCCCGTTACGAGAAGTAGTGATCTTAAAGAAATAATTGAGGATAGCATTGACAAGGGGTTTGTAAACCTTTTGATTCAAAGAGGTTCCAACACATATTCACTTGACGTAGAAATTATTGTTCAACCTCTATAGGGACTAATAGCTAGAATTATCTTTATTTTAAGCATCTATGCGGTCTCCAATTTACAAGTTCAAGTTAAAAGCGTGATGTTCATCTATATACGTACAATACTATTTTTCCATGTTTGAATGAATTAAGATTTTTAACCTATACCTGACAATATTGTAAAATCATGTATATACGTTAGGGGTTGGTACATGAGTAATGAAGTAGTCTTCCAAATAAGGCTGGGTAAAAGACCATTATTGCTATTGATAAGTGCTATATTAGGGTTGGCTGTAGGAATCATTGTCGGAGAGCCTGTTAAAAACATAGCAATACTAGGAGACATTTATGTTGCTCTACTAAAATTCATAGTGGGCCCATTAGTATTCCTCTGCATTGCATGGGCAGTAATGAGCATGGGAGACTTAGTAAAGCTCGGCAAAATCTTCCTAGGATTCATACCCTACTGGATCTTCATGGGACTAGCATCGGTTGGAACAGCATACGCGATAGGCTCAATGCTTAAGCCGGGTGAAGGGGTTCAGCTACCAGGAGGACAGCAGGTTACTCCTGCATCTCTCACAATCGCGGATTACTTGAAAAACATTATACCCTCCAACTTTATCGACATGTTCTTGAATCTTAAAATGCTTCAGATAATATTCACCGCTATACTGGTTGGAATCGCTGTGGGCATAATAGGACGCTCAACACCGCAGGTTAAGGAATTCCTGACAAGATTATTCGAATCCCTACTAGCAGTAGTCTACAAGCTATTAGACTTCATCTTATGGTACGGGCCAATAGGTGTTTTCGCATTAATGGCTAATGTAGCCGCTGTCGTAGGAGTCATAGCTGTAGGCGCGTTCGCCAAACTAGTGCTCGCCTTCTACGTGAGCGGGTTAATAGTTCTCCTGATAATCCAGCCATTAGTAATGATTCTCGTGGCAAGGTTGAACCCGGTGAGATTCTGGAAGAAGTACTTCCCAGCCATGATCACCGCCTTCTCAACGGCAAGCAGTAATGCAACACTCCCTGTCACCATAAACTCTGCAATAGAGGCAGGGGTTTCTAAAGAAGTTGCCACGGTAATCTTGCCCGTCGCAGCAACCATCAACATGCAAGGAGCCTGTGCAACTATCACTTTGTTCACGCTGTTCGCTTTCCAGGCATTAGGGATACCGCTAGGGTTTGGAGAGGTGTTAACACTAGTAGTCCTAGGATTCTTGGGAGCGACAGCAGCTGCAGGCGTCCCTGGTGGAGCCGCGATCGTTGCAGTAGCCACTGCAGCAGCTCTAGGTATTCCTGTTGAAGCAGCCGGCTGGATGGTTGGAGTCCACCCTGCAGTAGATCCGTTTGAAACAATGCTCAACGTCATAGGGGACCCGTTGGGCGCTACCATAGTCTCAAAATACGTAACGAAAGACTTTAATGAGGAAAAATGGAGAAAATAGTTTTTTCCACCTCAAATTAATCCCAACGTTTCATTACAACTTATTAACACACTGAAGCAGTTAGGGTACAGGGAGGGGAATATCGTCGGGCCAGGAAAATCCGAATAGGTATGTCTTTTTTCTAACCCCTACGTAATGACTGTTAGCTCCTCTATATTGTCTTATGAAATTGATGTGATCGATTTAACCCGTACAATGGCCGCAAAATTTTTATAGGTGCACCTATTATTAAGACATGTGCACTGGTGAGGCAGATGGCGTGTTTCATAGCACCATTGGTAACAGGCATATTGATTAAAACACTAGAGAGGTTCTTCAAAAATACTGCAGAGAAATTGAAACTCAACATTCTATCAACCATGTTGCTAGGTGGGAGCATGGTTTTAATAGCCGAGCACGCTTGGAATGGTGAAGTAACGATGTATCCGCCCTTCTTAACCGCCATGTCCAACCCCGCCGACATGGCAGTGGCTTTTAACGAGATAACGACGGTGGGCTTATTGATGACACTAGGGATTGCTGGATTATGGGGAGGTGGACTGATCATCTACTATAAAAATTCGAACTCAAACGAAAAGGTTAGGTCAAGGATTCTCACAGCACTGCCCCGCAAATGGTGCTGAAACGTGTACATGATAATCTTAGGATTAACAGCAGTATTCTCCACTGTATTGTGGTATAAGAATCTGGAAAAGGATGACTTACTATTCAAAAATCTTGCCCTTATAAGCTGGGCTGCAACATTAATGTTCATTGTGGATAAGGCGTACGCATTAATGGTTGAAGGCGAAGAATTCATAAGTACCTCGCCAGAATCAGTAGCCCTAGGGCTATTGCTATTGTTTATTGTCTTAACAATTTGGGTTGCATCCATTATGTGGAAGGATCCGAAGAAAGCTTTGAGAGCAAAATAGTTTAATTTTTCAATACAATTATTAACTCTTATGACTATTCTTTAATTGGTGATATTTATGAAAAATAGTGAACAAGTTGAATTATTCAAAAACATGAGCTATAAGGAAAAAGAATACTCTGATAAATTATTATCCACTATTGAAAAATTCAAGCACCCTGTTCTCGCGGCGGTTTTCTCTGCAGTAGGATTGGATTCCTTAAAGCATTCTAGACTATACGAGTCATTGGCTAAGCTGGCAGAGTCTGAATCCCCCTTCTTAACCGAGGAGGAGTATCGTGAAATAGAGAAGTCTATTGAGGAACACATCAGGCTTGAAGCAGAAATGGTGCGTTTGACTAAGGAATTACTCGATAAGGCTAAAGACCCGAGAATGAAGCTCATTCTCGAAGCAATACATAAGGATGAGATGGTGCATCACCAACTCCTAGTTTCTATTAGAGACAAGATTGCAAGGAAAGAGACCTTCACGGAGGAAACATTGTGGGATGCTATTTGGAAGGAAAGTCCCTGGCATGGAACCCCAGGAGGCTGACTGTGATTTAAAAATTTTTATTAAATTTTAAATTACTTACAATCCTAACATTATCGCCAAAGCTCCTTTCTTATACGCTTCTATCGCCGCATTCAGCTCTGGAGCTTCTTTAGCGTATTCTTCAAGGGGAATACCTTTCAGAACAGCATCGATGGCTTGCCTCATCGATTTAGCTCCAGCCTTACTCCCCCATGGGTGCGCATGTATCGCTCCACCGGCGGCTATTCCAATATCCACGCCTAAATCCCCTACCAGCTTAGGAACCTCCAGCTGAGTGTTTCCTCCGGATGGACAGGGCAGTGTCTGTTTCAACCCGCTCATCGGGGCCCTCAGATACTTTGCAACACGGAGGTATTTCTCCTTAGTGAAGGTCGGTACTTTACCATATGGTCCTGGATATATCACCATGTCTGCTCCAGCGATTCTGATGAGTTTACCAGCTACTAAGATTGATGATATTCCGGAGTAAGGTGAAACGTACGACATTGCGACATAGTCGGGAGTGTGCGCAAGTATTGGCATGTTTACGCTTGGATCCTCGGCCAGGTTTTTGAAAGCCCCAAGCCCAACGGAGTAGGCGTTCACCATTAAAGCGTTTCCACCCAACTGTTTTACTTTCTCAGCAAGCTCGAAAAGCTTAGGCGGGTCACTCGTGATGTTTACAGTGTAGAGTTTTTTCTCACCTGTTTCCTGCTCAGCCCTTTCAAGCATTTCCATGAATTTTACAACCCTCTCCTCCACCTTGTTGAAACTCTGGTTTGCGAGTAGCTCGTCATCTTTTATAACGTCCACGCCTCCTACCCATGCTTCGTAAGCCAGCTTAGCACCGACATCCGCGGGATAGTATACGCATGGTTTAACCATGGCAACTATTAAAGGCCTATCGTGAACCCGCATAAGTGTCCTCAATCCTTCTATCCCGTATTTCGGACCCTTGAAAAGTTTAATGTATGCGGGAGGCATCCAAACATCAACTAGCTTTATCCTGCCGAAAGCCATTATGTTGCCGGTAACAGCGGAGAACATTGTGGATAAGTCATTCTCAAAATTAACCCATGGAAACGCGATTGAAACCAAGAATCTCCTATAACCTTCCTTCGGAGTCTCCGTTTCATAGTCGGGAATCTCGTATAATCCTACGACCTTCCCGCCTAGATTCTTCCTCATCTCCACAGTCTCTGCAGGTGTTCGTATCCAGGTTCCAGTGGTCTGCTCAGCTGCGAAAGCCCTTGCAATCATGTCAGGCGGAAAGCCCACGGGTGCTTCAATTATGTAGTGGGCTATAATGTACTTATCGATATCTATGGTTTCATACAGCACGTCTAGAATATCCTCGTAATCTATTCTCATGGGTTTCAAGAACATACACCGTTTGATTTTTTGTTCTACGATTTAAATAAAAATTTGTAATGTTAAAACTATATTAGACATGGGAAGGTTTAAGTATAATTGGGACCTAAATGTCGGTTCCAGCCATCATTCTCAGAAGATTATACGTTAAGAAAAGCTTGAAGAATAATGAAACAGGTTTTCAGTTTTCCCTTAAAAACGTCTTAGCAGATGCTAGTTTGTCTAAACCTCTTGAAATCACCATTGACGACAAACCGGTTCCCCTCGACAAAATAACGCTGGAGTCGGATTCTAAAACAATACTGAACAAAGATATTTCAGACACAAACCCTGTGGACTTCGCACTGAACACTCTTGTAACAATAAGGATTGAAGGAATCAGGCTCGAACCAGGCGAGCATAAAATCGTAATATCCGCGGTAAGCAAGGAGTATGGTCCAATCAAATTCGACATTAAAGACGTTGTGAGCTGACACGATCCAGGATGAACGCTACCTTCCAGTGGTGATCTAATGCTTAAATTCCCCAGCGGGTTTATCATCGGGTTTAGCGAGTCCGGTTTTCAATTCGAAATGGGATATCCAGGATTCGAAGACCCTAATACAGACTGGTGGATATGGGTTCACGACCAGGACAATATAATGTCTGGGTTAGTAAGCGGGCATTTACCCGAGAATGGCCCAGGATATTTGGCACTTTACAAGAAAGACCATGACATCGCAGAGAGACTAGGTGCAGACACTCTACGCATCGGGATTGAATGGAGCAGGGTTTTCCCTAGACCAACCAGGGAAATCCCCGTTAATATCGACAAGGACGAGGAGGGAGTTATAGTAAGCATCGATATTAGTGAAGCAGCTATCAACCAACTGAGAGAGAAGGCGGATAAGAACCAGGTTGAGAAATACAAGGGATTGCTTAAAGACTGGGTTTCAAGGGGGAAAAAGCTTATCATAAACCTCAACCACTTCACTCTCCCATCATGGATACATGAGCCAATACAAGTGAGAACCCGTGGAGTTGAGTCAGCGCCATCGGGGTGGCTTAGCGATGAGACAGTAGTGGAGTTCGCGAAATATGCTTATTATATCGTGAGCGAGCTGGAAGAGTATGCTGATGCGTGGAGCACTCTTAACGAACCCAACGCGGTTGCAACAGCGGGATACTTAAACACTAAATCAGGATTCCCGCCAGGAATCCCAAGCTTCGAATACACTATACGTGCTCTTAGAAACCAGGCAATAGCGCATGCAAGAGCGTATGACTTGATCAAACAAGTCACTAAGAAGCCTGTGGGCATCATCTACAACTTCATGTGGTTTGAACCCCTCAATCCCGTGAATAGTGAAGACGTGAAGGCTGCTTCCACTGCCTCATACATGTACAACTACGCTTTCACGGACACTTTGATTCATGGCGAAAGCCTTTTAGCAGCATCGGAGAGCTTGAGGAGAAAACTAGACTGGATAGGAGTAAACTACTACACTAGAATGGTGGTGGCCGGCGAGAAAAAAGGTCCGGGATGGAGGTATATTCCTGGGTATGGATTCATATGCACGCCTGGTGGGGTGAGCAAGGCGGATAGACCGTGTAGCGAGTTCGGATGGGAAATATATCCAGAAGGGTTGGAGAACATCCTTGTAGAGCTGTTCAACAAATACAGGATTCCTTTAATCGTAACTGAAAACGGGATAGCTGATTCCATGGATAAGCACCGCTCCTCCTACCTTATCACTCATCTCGCCAGCACATTGAAAGCAGTGGAAAAAGGCGTGGATGTGAGAGGATATCTGCACTGGTCACTAATAGATAATTATGAATGGGCCATGGGCTTCAACATGAGGTTTGGCCTGGTAAAGGTTGATTTCGACACTAAGAAAAGGTTTCTAAGACCTAGTGCCTTATTGTTTAGGGAAATTAGTTTACGTAGGGAAATCCCTGAAGAACTATTTTTTATGTGAAATCACCGTATGACCTAGAACGTTAAACTGTTTACCTCCGTATTAAGCCCATCTTCAAGGGTTTTAGCATTCGTGGGCAATCCTAGTGCTTTGTCAGTTAAGAATTATATATAATCTGCGTGAATAAGATATGTGTAGGCTGTTAGAAAATCATGTTTGACCATGGGGGTTTAAATGACGAGGAGACTGGTTCTCATATTCTTCATATTGATGCTCATGATGCTATACGCGGATCAGAATCTTGTTGCACCCATGGTAATAACTCTGAGAGAAGAGGGTATCATTATCGGTGGGGAGCAGGATTGGTATTACTATGCAGGATTACTTGCAACCGTCCCTGTCTTATCCGGCATTGCAACCACGTTTATATGGGGGTACTTAGCTGACAAGCTCAGTAGAAGAATCTTGTTCGCTGCAGCGGTTCTAACAGGCGAAATCCCATGCTTCCTAACAGCGTTTTCACAAAACTATTATCAAATGCTGTTACTGAGAGCGCTGACCGGGGTAGGGATTAATGGGGCGGCGCCGGTGGCTAGAGCATTAATAGCCGACCTCTACCCTCCCGAGGAGAGGGGTAAGGGATATGCTCTCTACAATTTCGGCTCAGGCTTCGGGGTTCTACTTGGCATGATGCTTGCAGCAATAGTGTTGACCACTGGCTTATCATGGAGAATACCTTTCATGCTTGCAGCAGCGCCAAATTTTGTTCTAGTACCCCTATTCCTACTCGTGATTAAGGAGGTAAAGATAGGGTACGCCGAGCCAGAGATTAAGAAACTCTATGACATGGGTATTGAATACAAGTTTAGGATTAACCTGAGAGAGTTTGCAACAGCCCTTGCAGCAACACCTACTCTCATTTTTATATATCTCCAAGGAGTACCCGGGACCTTCCCATGGGGAGCCATACCATACTGGGCTCCAACATTCTTCCAAAAAACCTGGGGACTCTCCGAAGCCACCGCTACGATGATAGTATTTGTTGCGGGGTTAGGCATGATGATAGGATACTTCATAGGGGGAATGCTTTCAGATATTCTGCAGAGGAAGGGTTTTGCGAAGGCCAGGTTGCTCATACCTTTCGTGGGCATTTTGATAGGAACTTTCACCATGATAATGTTGCTAACCTACCCATACCCGTATGGAGACGAGTCTTTACCGGCACTAATACCTGTTCTACTTATAAGTCTAATGGGAATGGTTTTCGTAACCTTCGCAGCACCGAACGTACCGGCAGTCCTAAGCGAGATCTCGCTACCGGAGCATCGTGGAACCATATTCGGAATATTCAATATAACAGATAATATAGGTTCAGCCTTCGGGCCGACAATGGCAAGCTTCTTCATGGTCATGTTCCTAGCATGGGGTTTCCAGGAGCCCTCGAACATGAAGCTAGGATTAATAACCATCAGCTTGTTCTGGGTGCCATGCGCTCTCCTATGGCTACCTGCGTTTAGAACGTATTTAAGAGATAAGGAGAAATTAAGGCGTCTGTTGAGGGAAAGGGAGAGGTCGCTGGAATCTGTTAAGAAGGAACAGTGAAGTGGTTTTGCGCGGTTAAGAATGCCTGAAAATATGTCCTTAAATCTGGTTGTTTTTTATGGTTCCAACTCTACTCTAACCCCTTCATCCACGCTAACAATCCACGCGCTCCTCACCAACCCACTCGTATGTTTCAATACTTTGATAGCTTGCTCTTCCGAGCCTACTAGTCCCAATAAGGATCCGCCTAAGCCAGCCCCAGAGATTTTCACCCCGTAAGACCCTGCTTCAAGAGCCTTGCTTCTTATCAATTCCAAACGTGGTAGACTGACATCGTACAAATCGCGTAGTAGAACGTGCTGATAGTTTACTAAGCCGCCTAAGAGTCTGAGAAAGCTGTTTGCCTCCGAACCGGTTTTACTTAAGCACTCATCACACTCTGACCGTAAAAACGCTTCCACTTCTTCCCTTGTATCAATACTTGATGAGTCTTCGAGGAGTCTTAAAGCCAGTATTGTTGAATAATGCATTTTAAACGTGAAAACTATTCTTCTCATGGAAACCTTATTAATCCGGTGGAGATAAGGCTCGATGCGTTGGTAGTCTAGCCTACCCCACTCCAAAGCGTAGATGTCCTCCTTAAGCATGTTTCTCAAATCTCCAGGTAGGTCATCGAGAAGCAGGAGCTCCCTGACTCCTTGCTTCAGCTCACTTATTCTCACAGGATGGATGCTACCTGTGGAATGCCTTATGCCTGAATCAAGCACTGTGAACAGTATGTCTTTTCTCACAAGAGTCTTAGTGGTGAAAGGAGGTTTGGTTTCAATCAAGGTTACTCCGCCCATGGCTGAACCATATTGATCCAGCCTCCCGCACGGAATACCCATAACATCGTGCTCACTCTGGTATGCTATCTCGGCAATATCCTTCCTCTCCAAGCCAAGCCTGAACAAAGCGTTAAGGCCTGCAACTAATGAGACTTGAAGTGCTGCACTGCTAGCTAAACCCGAACCTATAGGGATCTCACTGTAAATAGTGAGGTTGAAATCATCGATCAGGTATCCCTTCATCCGAAGAGCTTTCACAGCCGACCTGATATAATCGCCAAACCAGCCCTCCTCTACAAGTGTAGGATTATTAGCGCTGAACGTGTCTGCGCACTCAACCCCTTCATCACACAGATTGATCGAAACAGCCTTCGACCCGGTTTTCGAAGTCGAAAGAGCCACATAAGTTCTCTTATTTATAGCGACAGATACAACGGGCAATCCTTTATAGTCCTGGTGAGTGTTTAAAAAATCCAGCCTTCCAGGAGCTGAAGCAATAACTTTGGGCTTTTCACCGTAAAGGCCTTCATGTCTTCTAAATATGAAGTCAACGATTTCACGCACATTTTCCAAAGGTATCACCAATGACCTCCAGGATTTCATCACAGGCTTTGCGCAACTCTTTAACCCTTTCCTCCGGGACACCATCGTAGGTGAAGACCCAATACCCCCACTCTATACCTGCAGCGTACTTTAGCTTTTCAGGATCCCTGTAGGGCTGGTAAAACTCTATGTGGAAGTGGTAATGGTAGTCTCCTTTTGAAGGGTGATTATGCATTACCATAATGTAGGGAGCATCCTTCTTGAGCAATCTTGAATACGTAGCGGTTGCAACTCGAATAGCATCGGCTAATAGTTTTAAATCCTCTTCGGAAAGCTCGCTTATTGCTTTAACATGCTTCTTAGGATATACATGTAGCTCGTAAGGCCACATAGCATAGTAGGGCAGGATTATCATGAACCCTTCGTTCTCGTAAACCGTCCTCTCCCTAACCGCTTGCTCATGGCTTACAACATCGCAGATCAAGCACCTTCCATGCTTTCCATAATATTCCTTGAAAGACTCTAATTCGCTTGCTACTCGAGGAGGTATGAAAGGGAGAGCGTAAACTTGAGAATGAGGATGCGAGAGCGAAACACCTATCTCCCTTCCTTTATTACGAAATAAGGCTACGTATTCAATATATTCGAGACGTGAAAGCTTTTCAAACTCCTCCTTGAACACTTTCATCACCTTCGAAACATGCGAAAGCGTCAAGGTGTGAAAATCCCCCTCATGCATCGGTGTCTCAACTATGACTTCTGAGACGCCCCTAGCTTCCCTGGAGACATATAGGGGAGATCCATATTGAGCTGGACTTCCCGGATGGGGTACGAGAGCAGGGTATTTGTTCGGCAAGACCACAACATCCCATGAAGCCAAATCCTTGAGCTCGGGAGCGCCTGGGCAAAACGGGCATGAGACTCTTTCCTTATCAGTAAGCCTCCACGGCCTAACGGCACGATGAGCCGCGACAATAATCCACTGCCGTATTAGAGGATTCCACCTAAGCTCGTGCAAACCGTTAACCCCAGAGAGGATATGCGGGTGAATAGTATTAAATTTTAAAAACTATGCTTTGGTGAAAGCATAGCCGTATTCTTCGCTTACCTCTATTAAAGCCTCCTCTAAAATGTTTAAGGCTTCATCTAACTCTTCTTTTTTAATGACTAATGGCGGCCTGACCTTTATTACGTTCCTCATGGTTACTTCATCGCCAATAATATCTGGCATGTCAAGAGCGTAGAGTGCTCCCTTCTCAAACGCCTTCTTAACAACTTCTTCAGCCTCTTCTAAGGCAGGTTCCCTGGTAGTCCTGTTCTTAACCAGGTCTATCCCGAGATATAGTCCATAACCTCTCACATCACCGATAAGATCAAACCTCTCCTTCATATCAAGCAACCTCTTCAAAGCATAATCGCCCATAATCCTCGCTCTTTCAACAAGGTTTAACTTTTCAATAACAAGAAGATTTACAAGTGCCGCTGCATATGGGACCGGGTTACCACCGAATGTTGTATGCTCCTCAGGATAGCTTAAACCCTTGATTCCCTCCTTAGCAAGAGTTGCTCCCACAGGGAACCCGCCGCCCAGACCTTTAGTCAACGTCATCATGTCCGGTTTAACATTGTGAATATGTGCAACGCTCCAAGCTCCCACTCTTCCATTAGCTGTCTGCGCCTCGTCGAAGATAATGTAGAATCCGTATTTCCCGCCTAGTTCGATAATTCCCTTGAGAAATTCAGGCGGGGCTGGTACAACCCCTCCAGGCCCTTGAACTGGCTCTATAAGTAGGGCTCCGATAGAATTAACTCCTTTAGTAGCATACTTTATCGTTTTCTCAACAAAGCTTAAACACGGGTCTGCAGCACACTCAGGGTATTTCATCTTGAAGGGACACCTGTAGCAGTAGGGGTAGGGATATCTGACAAATTTTTCCTCCCCGAACAGCTTGTACCGGATTAAACCTGGAAGCGGGTGGGAAGCTGTTGTGAGCGCGAGGCTGTTTCCGTGATAGCTCCTCCAAGCTACGAGAAATGTATCTGCCCCTGGCTTGTTAATCATTGCCAGCTTCAATGCTACCTCTATGCTCCAGCCCCCGCCCTGCGTGTTCAACGCAACCCTTTCAAAACCATATATCTCCTTGAGTTTCAGCAAAAGTTTCAACCTTGGAATAGTTGGAAAACCATATCTTACATGGTTTAACACGCTGGCTTGAAAAGCTGCTGCATAAACCACATCAGGGTGAGAGTAGCCTACGTTAAGAGTCCAGGCTTGAGAAGTCATGTCAATTATCCTTCTCCCTTTCAAATCATAAACGATTGACCCGCCCGGCTCACCCTTGACAAGGACTGTTTCCTCGAGAGATGTTAAATTAACCTTCTTAGCCTCCTTGACTGTGATCTCGTCGATGGTTGTGAGAAGCTCTCTAATTTCTTCTTCAGATAGAACTGAGGGTTTAAGCTCCAACCAACCACCATTCAGAATTGTCTTCTGTAAGATAATTAAACATTTATAATGATAATTACTTTAGCTCAACCATCATCAAACAAGCAATAACCTTCTTCAAGAAAACGTTGAGCCATTCTTGAGGATGGAGGCTTGAAAGCTACTCGTCCCGCCTCCGTATTCACATCCTGACCATTACTGAGAAGTTTGAGTAGCTTGAAAATTGACAAGTACCCGACAAGCCTGCCTTTATCGAATATTAGGGCGCACTCAGCCTTCTTTTTAGACATTTGGCGTAGTAATTCTCTAATACTTTCGGAGGAATCAATTCGCACGGGACTCCTAGGTTTAACAAGCCTCTTCACTATTACTACTACTCTCCTCCCTACCCTATCCGAATCCACTATCACACCGTCTACGAAATATTTCCCGAGGCAAACCACTACTCTATTGCCTTTTCTAATGAATGGTTTAAGCGTAAAGTTCCTTATCTCGAGAGTTAGGTTTTTATCGGTTAAGCAAGCCGTTATTGTCGAGGATACTTTGAAAGAGCTTCCATCACTGGTTAACAACATCACGCTCAAACGGTCCCTCCTAGTAATGGTGCTGATGGCCTTACCTGTTGGAAGATAGCCTCCGAAGGGCCCTCTCTTAGACTCTACAAAACCCAGAATCCTCATCACTGATAAAGCGTTCCTAACGCTTCCAGGATGCACCCCTAATGTTTCCGCGATCTCCTCACTTTTAACAGCCCTGCCATAATCCTCGCTTAAGGAGATTAAACATTCAAGTATCTTTTGTTGAAACCTTGTCAAAAAACCCATCTCAACCACTAATTGATATTTAACAATTGAAACGTAAAAGCTTTTTACGATTATAAGGAATATTACTTCATGGTGTTCTCTTGCACGAGGATTTGAAAAAGAAAATAGTTGAGGTAATGAAGTATTTGGATGATAAAGGTCTTAACCACGGGAGATCGGGAAATGTCAGCGTCAGGATAGGAGCAGATCGTTTACTAATAACTCCTAGCGGGGTAGTTAAATCCGAAATGACCCCTGAGGACATTCTCCTAGTTTCAATGGATGGTGAAGTATTAGAAGGGGCTCGAGCTCCAACAGTGGAAATGCCAATGCATCTTGCAATATACCGTGAGTACCCCTACATAGGGGCTATCATACATGCCCACGGCCTGTACACGAGCGTGCTGGCAGTAGCAAGGGAGCCGCTACCCCCTGTTATAGAGGAAATGATCATGTACACTGGTGGAGAGGTCAGGGTCGCTGAATACGCTCCATTCGGAAGCGAAGAGCTTGCTGAAAACGTAGTGAAAGCGTTGAAAGAGAGAAGCGCGGCCATACTTGCTAACCACGGGGTAGTAGCTTGCGGGAGAAAACTAGAGGAGGCGGTCGAGGTTTTAACCGTGGTGGAGAGGGTTGCCCAGATCTACGTTCTAGCTAGGATTCTAGGAAAGGTGACAACTCTACCCGAGGAAATAGTGAAATTCCAGCAGGCATTATTCCAGAGGAGAATGGGTATTACAAAGTGATGCGCGCAATTGATAGGCCCGTTTTAAACTGAGCATGCAGTATTCAACTGTTTGAAAAATCTTTTGTTCGCCTTATACACGTTTATCATGAGCTTAAGCTTTTCATTGAACACTCTGATTAACGGTTCCCTAGGTTTAAACACTTTCTCGGGTTTAGCGATCTTCTTAACATATTCAAACTCTCCAAGACCCAGTGCTTTAACCCCTATTACAGCAGCTCCAATAGCCGAGGCTTCTCTCAAAGTACTCATCCTCCACACCTCTGCACCCGTGGCGTCAGCTATTAATTGGCATAGAGAATCCCATAAGGCCCCGCCTCCCACTGCATTTAAGACTCGAATCCTCTCGCCGAGCAGCTTCTCGAAATATATTTGAGCCCACTTAATGTTCAATGCAACACCCTCCATTATTGCCTCTAGTATTTGAAACCTTGAATCGCTCAAGCTTACATTGTATAGCACTCCTCTTACATAGGGGTCGTCTATCGGTACTCTTTCTCCAAACATCCATGGGAGGAATAGGATTTTGTTTGAAGCAGGGTCAACAGACCCGATGTTTCTATCTACTTCATCAAACACTTGTTTATCCGCTTTCCCATAGAGAAGAGTCACGATGTAGTCTAGGACTGAGCAACCACACTCCTGCTCAGCGATCAATAAATGCTTACCCGGGATCGCGCTGATTATCGTACCTATAGCGTGGAATATGTCGAGCCTTCTCCTCGGTAAGTGTGAAGCGAGCCAATCACTTGTCCCCAAGTATAAATGCGTCTCAAGATCGCCTATGCCTCCTGAACCTATGGCTGTGGCTGCAACATCCCCAGATCCAATAACTACTTTTACACTTTCAGATAACCCGAGCTCCCCGGCAACGTCAGGCTTCAATCCCCCCACTATCTCGGTTGGCGCTCTAATAGGAGGGAGTTTCTCCGACGATATTTTTAAATCCTTCAAAATCGTTACGCTCCAGTCCAGTTTACCTCTCCTCACATCTGCAAGCCAGGTCACATTAGCCTCGTCAGCGTTAATTGATGGCTTCCCGGTTAATTTCAAAGCAACGAACCCGTTATAGTTAAGAAACTTCCAAGTCTTCTCGTAAAGTTCGGGCATGTTCTTTCTAAACCAAACTATTTTAGAAATAGGGTCTTTCCCGGTTCTGCTCGGAGCCCCACCAGTTATCCTCAAGTATTTTATAAGCTTCAATAGATTGTAACCGCTTATTTTGAAAACGCCTGTGAAAAGCTCCCATGGTTCCCCAGCACCTCGCGTATCAAGCCATGTTAGAAAATTATGTAATGCTTCACCGTCTCTTGAAACAGGAACAACTCCCAGCATTTGCGCATCAATGCTTATCCCTTTCACTTCATCTCGGTTAATCTCCGCTTCCTCAAGCAAATTTTTAATGGATGAAACAATAGATTCCCAGATCTCATCAGGCGACTGCTCGGCCCAACCATTCCTGGGATATAACACTCTCAACGACTCTGTATGCCTCCCGATTACTAATGCTTTCTCAACATCTAATAGTATTGATTTTACAGAGCTTGTCCCAACATCAAGGGCTATTAAAAAAGGCATTTAAATCCTCTCATTAATAGTTTCGTAGATCTAAGATATAAGAATTTGTCATGAAAATTGCGAAAACTGGTAAAGAATTACATCGTTAAGTGATCTTTATCTTTATAGGGATGTTGTACTTTTCCTCCAGCTTTCTTAGCCGTTTCACCCTTCTATTATAGTTTTTCAACATAGACCTGCTAATGGCAACCACGATCATGTTGTCTTCGACCGAGACTTCAGCGTCAGGCAATATTTTCCTCACATTCTCTATGATGCTGTCGAGCAGGCTTGGCTTTCCTCTGAGTTTTTTAACTGGAACCACCACTGTTTGCTCGCCGAAAGTGTATATTTCATACTCTAGTTCACCCGTCAAGAAGTCCCTTACCTCGATCACGGGCCTAGAGAGCTCGGCTTCCTTAAGCCCTGTTGGAAGCTTAACCGTCATCCTCACATCGTACACCTTGTCTACTATGCCCTTTCTAATGAAAATCACCGTGTCAATGATAGACGGGATCATGCCCAGCTCTACCCTGCCTATGAACCGCTGGATCGCATCAATAGGACTGGTTGCGTGTACAACGCCGATCATGCCGATACCTGCTAGTCTTAAATCAGCGAAAAGCTTGAAATCCTCATCATACCTCATTTCGTCGAAAACCGTATAGTCGGGTCTGGAGAGCAGGAGAATATCGTGTAACTCCCCAAGATCCGCGTAGTTTTTACTATACTGTGTTATATTCGGGGGAAGGATCATGTCCCTGGGTGATTCAATAGTTTTCACAACCTTACCCTGCCTCATATAGTATTCTGCGAGGGCTTGAGCGAAAGTCGTCTTACCCATTCCAGGGGCTCCAGCAATCAGTATCCCCTCAGCCCTTTCTCCAAGCCTCTTCACAAGCTCCTCCGGCAGATTATATTCTTCAAGCCGGAGCTTCCTAACTGGTTTCACGGCAGTTATCTCCCATCCATCGCTGAGCGGGGGTCTCGTGATAACTATTCTGTACTCTCCTAGCTGAATAATCGTCGAACCAACCCTGTCTATTTCAATGAAAGCGTCACTCCTCCTTCTAGACTCCTCGATGATTTCATTAGCCATTCTCTCAATATCCTCCTTCCCTAACGGCTTATCCGACAGCACAGAGTAAGCCCACTCGCCCGGCCTCCCCTTCTTAGCCAACGGCTCAACGCCTTCTTTAAGGTGAACACTCATGGTGTCCTCGTCGAAAAACTTCTCGAACTCAAGCCTTGTTTTTTCCTTAGGAGCCACGTATAGCGTTTCCAACCCATAGGCTTGGGCAATTCTGTACTGGACTGGGTCGCCGGTTACAAGAATTGCGCCCAGGGTTCTCGCATGCTCTCTTATGTTGTAGTTAATATCAGCTATAACCTCCTCTTCCTTGAGCCCCATCCTAGGTTTATCCCCTATAAGCTCAATAGTTATCAAACCTTTCTCGTGAAGCATCCTGAGTCTCCGAATCTCCTCTAAACCAGTCATGCCAACCGCTCTTCCCTGGGCTGACAGCTGTTCGAAAACAGTGATCAAGCCCTTGTGAATTAGAACCCTGCCTGAGATCCTCCCTTCCTCGATCATTTTCGCCAAAATGCCCTGGACAATGCCTGAGTAATCAGGGATGTAAATTTTTTCCTCGCTAATTTTAAACGCCACCCTAAACACCGTGATTTCCATGAAATGTTAAGGTTTTGCGATGCTTTTTAAGTTATCTAATTCATAATGAAACCCAACGGTGATTAAACATGACGATAATAAAGAACGGATTTCTAGTTATCGCAATAATCATAACCGCATTCTTACTCATTAATTCCTTCAATATGCAGGAAACATTATCGGCGCCTTCAACCCCACTCATGAATCAAAGGGTTAAACCGATACCCTTAAATCTTCCGTGGTACCCGATAATGGTGTTTGGCGACAATAGGCCTACAAACACTTACGCAAACTACCCTCCGGAAGTGTTCTATACGGTTGTTAACGAGATGGATGCTGCCAACCTTATCGCGACAATAGGATTAGGCGACCACGTAGGCTACGGTTACGAATCACAGTATGCCGTATTTTATGATATAATGAATTCGACGCGTCTCGAAAACATTTGGCTACTCATGGGGAACCATGAAGTAGTATACCCGCAGGGATGGACATACTGGAGACAGTACATTGGCCCAGAGTACTATATTACAGACAGTATTCCGGGATGGAGGCTCGCACTGCTGAACACTGAAAGCTCCCTCGAATCCTGGAATAACCAGTTAAACCAGGCTGTCGCTGAACTCAACGGGAGAGTGCTGATATTATTCATGCATCGACCCGTATACCCCAATGTCAACCACAATCTACAATCAGACAAAAACGCTTCAATACATGAATGGGCTAATACTTACGGATGGCCTCCCCTGGTCGTCCAGGCTCACCTGTCTCTTATACACATCTCCGAGCCCACGAGACTAGGC